>ENA-OUQH01000453-OUQH01000453.1-human-gut-metagenome-genome-assembly--contig:-NODE-453-length-30182-cov-19.568261_pt1 | contig 30182 bp, 28 predicted proteins | sample MGYA00237948_ERZ548828 | MGnify/ENA primary metagenome ERZ548828 (study PRJEB26490, sample SAMN05194711) | human gut metagenome | biome: terrestrial biome; feature: human-associated habitat; material...
AGTGTTTGTAATAGTTTATTTGCTCTAACAAATTTACAAAAACTTTCGCTATTTTTCTAATAATCAATTAGTTAATTTTCATCGAACTCACGTTATTTATACATTTGTATAAGTAATACAATAGATATGGCAAGACTCACAAAAGCGGACAGCGTCTATCGGATGTCGCTTCACAAGAACGGAGGTTACATGTATGCGACGACTCATCCGTATACCGTGACCGGGGACGGCAAGAGGAAGTACTCCTGCCTGCATTGGGGCACTGTGACGGATGGTCTCAAGTTTATCCCGGGCAAGCAGTACCTGTACGCCTCTCCGGAGGAACGGGCCAAGCTGATCTTTCCCGAAGGGTGGGACCTCAGCGAAATAGATAAGCTTCAGAGCAATCGCAGGCAAGGCCGTCCTGCATACGAGGGTGCGGACGTCAATCGTTTCTATGGCGACGTCTGGCTCATGGAGCAGGTCGCGGACAAGGTGGGGCTCCGGACGGACCTGATGGCGACGTTCCATGAGAACGCGGAAATCGTGAATGATGTCCTCACCCTTGCCTATTACTCATTCGCGACCGGAAACAGCTGGAGCAGAGCGGCCAGATGGCAGAAGCTGGAGAAGGCTCCGTCCTCAAGGGAGCTTACCCCGATGACGATAACCCGCCTTACGCAGTCCATCTCCGAGACCGAAAGGATGAACCTGTTCAAGTACAGAGCCGACAGGCTGGACAAGGACGAGCTGTGCGCCGTCGACTCCACGACCAGATCCGCATACGGCAGTTCGCTCGCCGACATCAAATGGGGCCGGAACAAGGAGCACGTCCCTCTGCCGCAGACTTCAGAAGTCGTCGTCTATTCGCTTGACAGCCATATGCCCGTGTATTACAGGACCTTTCCGGGCAACATCCCTGACTCCAGAAGCGTGGAGACCATCATCACCGACATCAGCCACGCCGGTTTCCCGAGGGTTATCCTGGTGACGGACAGGGGCTACGAATCGGTTCAGAACCTCGAGAAGTACATCCTCCGCGGCCAGCCGATGATAATGTGCGTCAAGATGCGCCAGAAGATTGTCCTTGACAGGATTGCCGAGTTCGGGACCATCGGGGGAAAGCCGGAGGACATGCTTTTCGACACGGAGAGCAGGCTGTACTACAAGCAGTATGATCTGGAATACGACGTGAGGGGCAACGGCGACTCCGTCCACAAGGCCGACCGCATGAAACTCGACCTGTTCTTCGACCCCTTCCGCAGGGCCGCGGAGCAGACTGAACTCGAAGTCGCGGTCGAGATGCAGCGCAGAAGCCTCCAGTCCATACTCGATGCCGGCGGGAGCGTGGACGACGATGAGAGCATAAAGAAGAACTACAACTGGTACGAGGTCTCATATGACAAGAAGGACCGCAAGCTGCTTTCCTTCAGCCTCGATGAGAAGAAGATATCCGGCTTCTTCGGATACATCACCCTCGGCCTTGACTATACCGCCCTGCAGACCCTTGATGCGTATAGTCTCAGGGATGAACAGGAGAAGTACTTCTGTCAGATGAAGACCCAGATGGGCTTCGACCGTCAGCGCAACTGGTCGGAGGAAGGAAAGACGGGCAGGCTCCTCATCCTCTTCGTCGGCCTGATAATAAGTTCATACGTGCGCCATATCTGGAAGTGACTTTTACCTGTTCATCCCTCTCTTCTTTCACATGCTTCAATTCCAGGAAGATATTCTCCTTATTCCTCGACAGGAACGCTATCAGATGGTTCAATTGTTCGTCCGCCATAACCCCACTATAATCATAAACTTCTGGCGCAGACTCCAAGACACGCTCGAATGACAACAGATCGTCTTGCGACAGAACCGTCTTCACCAATCCTCTTATTTCCTCTGCGAGCAACATTACCTTTGATAGCTTTATTTACTTCAAAGATAGTGTTTTTTGCAATCTGCAGAATTTAACATATTTATTAACAATGCTTTAGATGCTATTTTCAGAGTTTCACACAAACTTTAGCCTCTTTTGGCTTGCGACCATATCCGTATTTCAATATCCCGATTACGACCACATTACACCGCAATACAGAGCCCATGTCGTAGCCTATAAAGATTAAAGAAAAAGGACGAATCAACAACTTGATATTTTTTACTTTAGGCGCAATTTCTTGCGTACCGGCCTCTCCAGAAGCGTAACCAAGTCTTTCCAATCCATTCTATACACAGGCTGCTCTCCATCGTATTCCACTTTCATGGACTCGTATTCCGGAACAAACCTCTTTTCAAACAACTGGCAAGATATCTTGTCATATGCGAACAGGCGTATCAGACGTCTGTTCTTCGACATCACTATGAACACATCGCCCTGCTCAGGCTCGCGTCCCAACTGGTGACGTATCACTGCCAGTATCCTATTATACTTGCAGCGCAATTTCAAGCCTACATAATCCAATCCCTTTCGACTCACCTCTTTCCCATCTCCGAAACGGATTGCCACCGATATACTACGTTTTAACTCCCGTTTGAACAACTGTTCGCTTTGGGGCTGAACATATGACGGAGATAAAGAAACACTTTGCTAAGACTCTTCCGTAGGACGACCTACCACTTTTACCTCCACAATCTTCTTTTGGATATTGCGTGAATAGTTTTCCATCACCTTATATGGAACGTTGTTCCTGCTGCAATACGCCTGTAGCGTCATCCCTCGCGGGACCCATTCGCTTTGATAATCGAGGTAGAACCTCTCCAAGTCTTCACTGCTGTACATAACCTTTGCTTTTTTCGCCTAAGTTATGACGCTTTTCCCTGGGTCTAAAAATTGACCACTAACCGGCAGACAGACGTTCCAAAGTTTATCCTTCCTTTGTTTAGAGCCCACCATACAACTGATATTACAGGTCGTCTACTATCGAATTCTTATCCGTCCACTCTTTTTCAATTCTATTTTCCTCTTGCAATGTCAAATTCAAACATTGCGCGATCGTCGTTCATTTGTTCTATCTGCTTATCAACAGGAGTCTCCCAATTGAGACCTGCATTGATTTCTGTAAACCTAGGCCTTTCGTCCACGTCAGTTTTCTGAAAGCCATAATGCAAAAGGAGAAACCCATTTTGATTTATCCTAAATTTACTATTATTCTCCCCCGTGTCAGCACTTCCTCCATCGTAAGTACTCTGATATATCAGGCCTGCTGCCTGTAATGCATCAGAGAGGCCGTCTTCATCATACTCATTGGTATACTTTTCAAGTTGAATCAAGTCCGTAAACGCGGTACGCTGTATTGCTATAACGAGTCTGTTGAATTGAGCCACACTAATATGTTCATTGATGACCGCCTTCATAAGATTGCTGACCAACGGAACACTATTGCTATTATTCAGCTTTTCAAGTATATCTAACAAGGAGGCGGCTGTACTTTCGTGATTTTCTTCAAGGTACTTCTTTATAAACTTCTGACGTTGCTCAGGTGTCGTGTCTCGCAAATTATAGAGAAAGCGAAACACTTTCTTTGTCAGATTGAAATCTTTGATATTGACAACAGTCTTATAGCCACTCACCAAAAGACCGAATACGGGAATGTCTTTTAAAAGGTCATTCTGTATGGCTTGGTCAATGGCAAACTCGCCTACCTGAGAAAAAGTATTCAAAAGATTACTTTTCTCAAGAGTCTCATCAAACGACTCAACAACGTTTGTTGTTTGGTCCACCAATCTTGTTTCTTCGCTCATAGATTCTCTTAATGTACGCGTCCACTTTTCCGCATACCCTCGTTAATCGCTGATTTCCAGCGGTTTTGTTAATAATATTTTTTTGTGATTTTTTAGTTTCTTACTAAAAAGACATATAACATGGCAAGCAGCACGTCAAGTCTTCGCCTTTTTTCGCTGTTCGCAGTCGACGGAAAAGAGCTTTCAGATAGTCTTCCACATTTCGCTTTATCATCTTACAACTCTCGATCACCGAGAACATGAATGCATTATGCTTTGCAGATATTTCACTTCCTATATTGCAGGCATTCTTCAAGTTCATCTTTATCCTACGCATCATCTGCTCGCTCAAGTTGTTTGACAATTCAACGTCTCCACATTCCAGCACTCGCTTCATCGCCGGCCACACGCCAATAGCGTATTTCAATGCTTTCTTCAACATCTGGCCGCGCCCTGCAAAGTCCGATTTCCTGAACGTTTCCAGCCGTTCCTCTATCCTCTTCATGATGTCTGCCGTATTCCCGGGCTTCAGTCTCTCCACCAATCGCGCATCGCCTGTCAACCCTCTCGTCGCACAATAATGTTCTATCGCAAACATCCTTCCGAACTCATCCACAAACCACATCGCCTCAGGCTCATTTTCTATTATCGCATCTACAAACACCCTTCGGATATGAACCAAGCATGCAGAACGTCGACCTTTCTTCTGCTGCTTCTCTGCGTCCTCATCCGCCTCATCCTTACTGTCGAACACCTTATATACCACATATCCGTCCGTCGTATAGAAACCAAGGAATCCATCCAAGAACGGTCTGATGACCTTCGCGCCGCGACTGCCATCCTCATATATGAAGTACGACAGATTTACGCTATTCGCACGTATTCCCCACATATACTTGTCTTTGTAAGTACGTTCATTCATCTCAGGATCCTTACATCCGACCAACACGCGGGTTTCATCCAGCATCAGAATCCATGAGCGGCGGACTTCCGCTTGCCAGAACGCCTCCAGATTATTGGACAGCCATTCTATCGCTCTATGGAGATGTTCCCCTATTACACTCTTTGGTATTTTCAAGCCTTGATGGTGCAACTTCTCGACTATTTAATCTATCGGCGTATGATATTGGTATTTCTCACACAGGATATGAGCCAACCACGCTGAACATACAGCCAGGAACAGGGCGACCGGCTTCAAGTATATCGGTTGTCTTATACTCGTCTTTGTCATTGCTACGAACATGGGCAGCTTCATACAGATGCTCTTCATAGCTCTCAGGATAGCGGATTATTATCCTGTACCAACTCGTTTCAATCTCACCATTATGGCCCGTACGGAAGTATTCGCCTTCAGACAATGTAAAGTACTCATCCAGCGTATGCACCACAACATGGTCACCAGACATATACTGAGAGGCCTTGCTATAGTCGACCCTCTCGACAATTACTTCAGCACCCGGATACCTGCGTTTTAACTTCTTGACCAGTTTCTCGGCATCCATTGTACTTTTCTCCTCACCTGACCGTTTCTTGCTGTCTTTCTCCCTCTGAGTTTCAGCATCCACATAGTCGGCTTTCTCAGACTCAGGATTCTCCTCTCCCGGACCATTATTGTCGTCACCTTTTCCCTTGTCTGCATTTCGTTCAGACTTGCGTCCGAAGTTCTTCCATCGCCAGCTCTTTGCCGACAATAATGCAGCGTCGCGTTCTTCAATCAGCTTTGCTATTTTCTCTTCAAAAGATTTGGTAATTCTAGATACAGCCGTATCTTTTGACTCCTGATGTTCAACACGAAGAATAACCATCTGAGAACCGTTCCAGCTTCTTTGTCATTTCATTGATTCCTGACTATTCTATCGAAAAACTCATATAATACCATCTTTCATAAAACTGACACCGGCTTGTTTTAGCTTCTTCCACTCTTCTTTAAGATTCGACATCGCAATCACTTCATAGCAAAATAGCCAATAACGATCCATATCAACTGCCTCTTATCTTTCTGCTTCTTTTCTTAATGAGCGCAAGTCGGATGCTCGCCTATTTCCATGATTTAGCTTCAGGTAATATAACCACGTCATCAACAATAAAACACAATCCCCTCTCGCTATCACCCAATCAATATTGAGTTCCTTCAGTGTAAAACCATATTTCAGGCTAAAATATATTGCATAGCTAATCGCTTCATAATTATGTGATGCCTTAGAGTCAGAATAAAGGGCATCTGAATATGCTTTTATTTCAGCAGCACTAACATTAAACGGCCTAAAAACAGAATCATCCATCAGTTGCACAAGATACGGATAGATATCCGACATATGCATTATCCGCTGTGATGCTAACTTCTTGGCGTTTTCCGTCAAGTTCTTTCCGGCCAACGTCTTAATTGCGTAATTCAAGACAGCAGAATTGCCTGTTTCCGTCGCAAGACCGAGAGCGAGATCTAAGTATGCGTTAACCTCCGTATAGTTAATTTCATCTTTTGTAATAGCCAAGTAGCTGTTCAGTTTATGAATCCATTTTTCAGCCATGGCGACTGGCAGCGGAAGAATAGCTGTCTTTTTATGATTAAGTGGCAAGTCGAACTCTCGAAGAGCCCCCTCCAAATCATGCAAGAAACACTGAGCTTTTTCGTAAGATTCCACATAGCACTCATAGTCATCAATGTTTCTGAAATATCTATACCCTTTATCATACAAATTCTTATCAACAACGGTAAGAATAACTTCCGATAGAAGATTAGATGCATAGGGGCCAATCAACAAACCATGCGTTTCACCATTCTTCATTGTCGAACAAGCTGCATCTATCTTGTTGTACCAAAGAGCATCATTGTGGCAATTGGCTTTCGCTACCGGCTTTCCGACTAAAGCCCATGGAAGAGAATGACTGTAAACACTTGGGAAACAGGTGGAAATATCTGCCTTAACGATGTACTTGCTTGCTCCTTGAGCCTTTAGGAAAAGAAGGTCTGTCTCTGGATTACCATCGGTGCGCCAATTCTTGTAATTCATCTCAAAGACCTCTTTCTTTCCATACAATTTTCTTAGATGAATTCTACTTACACGATACTCTTGATAATCCGTCTGCTGGTGAAAATGATATTTCAAAGCATCCCAATTATCCCTTAAAGTAAGACAAAGCCGTTGGTACTTCATAGGAGTTGGAATTCCAAACGTTCTAGGAATATTCAGATTCCTCATAGAACTATAGCATATATAATCTTGCCATTTGTCAGAAAACTTTGGATTATTCACTTGGCAATAATCATAGAAAGGAACTGATGTGAAGATGGGAGGCAGCTTGTTAGCAAACATTCCATGACCAAGCAGTCCTTCGTAAAGTTCATCACTCGATATTTCTTCCAGATATTCTGTGTACGTCTTTCCCATTGGCAAACTATTCTTGGTGTCTATTATCTGTTAGTGGTCAATTTTTGGACTAGTCTACAAATCAAGCACATAGCATACGCTTGACTCGTCGCCGAGCCAATTTTTAATCATTTTCCGTATTTTTTGTTTTTATGTGGTCGACAGACTCAGAAGCGAAAGATGCTTCTTCCCACCCTGTCACCATATCCTCGAAGAAGTCCCCGAGAAACCGCCATACCGACTGGACCCTCCAAGCTCCCCACACGCATGGTGCAGCCGCAAGGACGGCAGCACCATGCGCCGGAGGCCTCCCGCAGACTCAGTTACCCCAGTGCTCATACATTGCAGCCAGTTTTATCTTCATTTGTATTCTGGCTTTTTCTACTTTATTAAACGTCGCAGAATACCATGCCAACTTGGCATAATTCTTCATTTTCTGATTTCTGTATCTGCGTTTGGCGTTTTCTCTTCTTTCCTTATACAACCTCAATCTCACCTTTATCCTTCCTCTTTCTGTCAAATATGCGGAACCTCCCATTTGACAACCTATTATTGAAGAGCCTACTTGCTTTTCGAAAAGTACAGGCCAAACCAGTGAGATACGATTCTTATTTAATGCCGTGACCAATTCTTTCTTCCTCACCACCAACTGGCCGTCATTTTGATTCATTACAGATGGGTCGTATGCTATCACCTTTCCATTAGCATCAACATACTCCCCCACATGTTCACCATCCCTCAATTCAAGGATGTCAAAAAGGAGTTTGTTTAACCTTATCGTCGTCAACTCGCCTTCGCTGGTATAAGGGAGATAGCTAATCTTATAGGGCATACCACCGTCCTTCAAATCTGACCATCTATCCAAATCTGACCATTCAGAATAGTCACGGTATGAAGCTGACGAGTAATAATCTTTATAAAACAGTTCATAAAAATTATTTATATACTCTGGCATATCCCGGCCTTGGGTTCCTATTTTATTGATAAACTTGGCTATGCTATTTCTTTTCTCCCTTGGCACTGTATATGCTTGGACAAATTCCCACAACCCCATTTCTTTATCATCCAGCACCAAAGATTCATTGGCTGGAGTCATTGTATTATATCCATATAACACTATCCAACTATCCCCGACTTCATCCCGCACTTCAATGGTTTCTTTGACCACGCTCTTTGAAAGTCCTTCTTTGCTTCGCAACCAGTCGTTCTCTTTCTTAATAATAAATGGCAATTTGCTCAAATGCAGCCACTCTTGTTCTTCGTCTCTCGCCAGAGGGGTATCATTATAGTAATTGGCATAGCCATTAGTTGTATCAATATCCCTTACATGCGGGTCCCACGAACCCACACATTGCACATCCTTGCGGTTATTCTCCCTAGTCTCCATTTTGTAGTTATCCTGTAGCAGCCCCAGTATCTCGTACATGGCTATCCACTGGTATTTCTTGCCAAATCTTTCCATCACGGGGCGGTTACCGCGCCCGTGTGGTGCTATGCTGTCATGGCGGGCATATATCGTAGAATCAAAATGATACTTATCAAAGATAAGTTCCAAAGCATAGTTTCTTAGCAAGGGGGCATTGAACCCTTCGCAATCTTCCCACCCATGCATGGAAGATTCAAAGGTATATCTGCCAAAATCTCCATATCCACCAGTCCCGTTACTGTATTCAGTTTCCATGCTATGGAGTATCTTATTCTGGGTATATACGACATCCCTGTCATACCCCATCTTCTCATCAATAGCATATTTAGCCTCAACAACGTCTCTGCTTGGACATGAGCCAATATCAAACGGAACACCATAAGGCGGTGCTATTCTCTCTAAAATCACATCACCCAAATTCACATGCTGGGATATAAAATCAATCGCGCAACGGGCATAGTCTCGCAACAGAATATCCGTTCTTACAGGGTCATTTTTGAATACTTTATCGTAAATCTTTTTACCAAGCAACTCTGATTTACAACATTCTCCACGAAACGTGCATCCATGTACAACGGCGTAAAGTCTTTGCTGAACGTATGGGTCATTCACATCATCAAACAAATCGACAATGCGAATCAAAACCTGCGGCTTATCCCGCAATATATTGATAACTCCTTTGGTGGCAACGTCGCATAGCAGTCTGCAAGGACTGGTAAATCCCCAGCTCATCACACAAGCCATTTGGTACGACACCGTGTCTGCCATAGTTTGGGCTGACTTCCTTCCCAATGAAGCTGCCCAGGAAGATAATCTTACCAGTTCTGTACATGAAGGATCAGCACAGTCTATGGTAAAGTGCATAGACCATTGCTTATCACGCTCCACCATAGACAATGATTTCAGTTCTTCATTCAGTGCCTCTATAACATTGATGCACTCGGGGTGTGAGGTCAGTACGGGAACCACTTCATAAAACAGATCCAAATCCACACTTTTGATTTTGCATATCTCATCTATTGCTTCATCTGTTATAGTAAATCGTTGCTTAAGGGTCTCAACAAACAGACACTCCTTATAGTATTGCTTAAGGTTCGTCCCGTCGTAATTAACAATCTCCACCCCTTTCATAATGGGTAGCAATACACTGGTCGCCTCATATATACCCTCATCGAAAATACTGCCTGCATATTCTCGCCAATTATGTTCAAGTAGAGATTCCGCATAAAGGTAATCACCCACCAAATCAAAATTAAAGTCAACAAGCACGTCCCCATGACTGTTGCTATAACTCATAAGTACGCCTTCGCTGATGAGGTCTTGTATATAATCGTGAGATTTCCCTTGGGGTAAGAATGCATCTGCTTTCGTCAACAAGTCTTGCAATTTCTGATACTTCACCATTTGCTTTGCTTGCTGCCCGACATATAAACCCGTCATTGCATCTGCTACCTGCTGTGCATAATTATACAATGCTGACTGATACCCGTATTTTTCAGAGAGTTTCTCATTAACCTTGCTGATATAGTTTTTTACAACATCGAGGAATGAATCCGGCACGGGTTGTGCCGTACTATTATACGCCTTGCAATATAGCTTCAGGAAAAGAGGATTAGAAAATTCTTTCTTATATCTACTAATATTCGGGAGAGTAACTCCAAATTTTCCAGTCAAGTAAGAAATGGCCTCATCTTCCATTCCCTTGAACCCTTCCAAGGTTATTGTAGCTTTCCCTTGCGATACTTTATCAAGTATGTTTGTCTTGGAGAAGGTACGGGCTGAAACCACCAAACCCAAATGATTGTATTGTAGGATATCTGCTTCAAGTTCCCCGACAGCAGAGGGCCACAACTGGTTGCCTAATCCTTCGTTTATACCATCAAGGAAAATATAGATGCGATGCTTTTCCAGTTCAGCAATCTCATCAAGCCGCACAAGAAAATCATCCCATGTCCCTTTGACATTCCAAATATCGAGGAGCCTTTCTTTGACATCTTTAATCTCATTGAAATCCAGTCCTAACGCCAGCATGGATTTCATTTTCCTCTTCATCCTTTGGTTGACTATGTCTGCCAGAAGATGTGATTTACCCGTGCCAGCTTCACCCTTTATATACAGCACATGATTACTAGAAAGTTGGCATATTGCCTCATAGTCTTCAAGTCTCGCCAGTTTCTCCGCTATCTTCTTGTATTTATCCGATAATATAGTATCCCGATGGCTGTACCTTAGTTTTCGGCATGTGCTTTCTATTTCGCGAGCGTTATTGAAAACAGTGATGAATAGTTCACTCTGTTTATTATTATAAATATCAATGACTTGGTCGAGTTTGGCGTCAATTCCATTTTTCTCCGTTTGAAGATCTCCTGACCAATCTTTACAAAGGTGCCTGCTCTCTTTCACAAACTCCTGGATGGCCGTTTTAAAGCCCTTATCCCAATGGCCAGGATTTGTTAACGCCTTATATACGCTGTTTAAACGAATGTTTTTGAAATTTATCTCGCTTGAATAACGTTCACCCAATTTGGTTATGGCTTGTTTGCATTTTTTATCAAACCAGTCCTTCTCGGGATTGAAACTAATCTCACTTAAAAGTGCAGCAAGCTGTTTATTTACCTTGAATTTCTGACACTGAATGATGACATGATAAGTGGCAACCAAAACAACCACTGCTGTCAAAGCCCAAAAGACAACTTGATCTAACGCTCCGTCAAAGAAATCAACAATTGACAATAAAAACTTTGACACGTGGCTTCCATCATCAAATAAGAACTTAATGATAGCCGCCCATAATCTTGTCCTGGTTATCAGCATGGTTCCGCCAATAACAAGATATGCTCGCAAGAAAGAGAAAAAACCTCTCTTTTTAAGAGTCCATGCAGATAACCAGATAAGAGCCGCTTTCAACCACTGAGGTAAATGACAAGCATTAATGGCCTCGTGTACTTGTACTGAGGTCACCTTCTGCCCTTCGCTGAAATCCTCAAGGCTTTTAATTGTTTTGTATATCAAGCGGTCTTCTCTCATACTATATGGTTGCCTGAAACGTTAGAATCTGAAGGCACGTTGGAGGCCATACGTCTCATCATTGTACTATTTGATTCTATCTGGCGGGGCACGCCCATCGCCATCGACGAATGTGCCCAGAGCATCCATCCCAAGGCTCTTGAGTTCATTCTCTCTTTCTTCTTGAAGTCAGCAGATACTGCTCAAGTGTTCATGGCCTCACAAGCCTTGACTCTTTTGAAATGGGAAAACTTGCGCCGAGATGCTATCCGTTTCTTTGAGAAAGACAAGAGCACAGGATGCTCTTCATTCACCACCATAAACAACAAGACCTACAATAAAAATAATCAAATCTGTGATGCCTTCATGAATAAAACATTCTGCGGCGAGATCAAAATCATCGAACGTGAACCGTGGAAGAACACTTTGGAGAAAGTCACTCGTTGTATGGTAAACCGTGAGTGGCAAGAGTAAGCAATAGTTCTACATCGGATCAATTTTCGTCCATCCCTCTCTCTCCTTAATAGCTCCATGTCTAATAGTTGATCGATTTTGACTAGTAGAATAAACTTTAGTTCCGTTCTTTTTAAGCGCGGAGACTGTGGAGCGGTTAAGATACTTCCCTTGCTTTTCAGTAGAAATATAGGCGGTCTTGGGATTTACATGCCTGATGATGGTTGAGTCTAAATTGTGCTTGCTGCCATGATGTGGCACTTTCATCCATGTAACACCTTTAAATTTACCAAGTAAATCTTGCGGTACGTGGTCGAACGCATCTCTGCCAGCGTCTCCCGTAAACAAAAATTTTTGCCCTTTATCTGTTTCTAACAAAAATACAATACTGCTCTGGTTGTGAGCAGATGCGTCATCTATAGCATCATCTAGTGTTTTGCTCAACGTTGTTTCGTCCGAGGCATCACCTTCCGTGCTATACATATTTTCTTCGGAAGCCTCCCATACCCAATGGAAATTCAGTCTATTCCTGAACTTTGGCAGGAGGCTCTCATAGTAATCTTTCGTAGGGCTTATAATCGTTATTTTCGGCTCGTCAAGAGATTTGCCAGCGAATACTTCTATCCTTTCTATCCCAGCAGAATCAATCAAGTCCAGCAGGTTCTTTTTTGAATCTTCTTTATAATCGTATACGCATTTAAGCCTCGCGTCTAATGACTTTTGTGTTTGGATTCTTTGAATATCATTAGGTACAAACTCATGCTTCGTTGGGTCATTTACCCAAAAGCACTTGAAGCAGATATCATATAATTTCCCTGCTTGTAAATCTTCCAACATATGTACAAAACCACCTATGTGATCGTCATCAGGATGTGTAACGATTGCAGCATCAATTACATACCCTGACCATCCTAGCCTCTTCACTTTATCATAGTGTGTTCTGATATGTGTCAGCATTTTCTCTGCATCATCATAGTTTCCTGAGTCCACCATGATGATGTGACTTTCTCCATTATCTTCCACATAATGGATTAAAAAAGCATCTGCTGCATTTACGTCTATCATTTCTATTTCATACCTCATAGATTACTTTTTTATTGCTTAATAATGTAACCATTCTTATAAACTCCAATTTCTTCATCAGCCTTCCTAGCTCAAAGCAAGTACAGTCTCTGTCACTTTTTAGTTTCGCATCCACCGAGCGATTCGCATTGATTACAGTCTTTTCGAGATTGCCACCATTCGAGCGACTAATTAATCTCTCCCCTACAGTCCACGCGCCGAACTTCGTCTTCGAATGCTCACAGCCACGCTGACACGTTCGGAATCGAAACACTATCTGATCGCGTCCTTGATGCACTCCACAATATACCGGACATCATCGTCGGTCACGTATGGGCCGGCAGGGAGACAGAAGCCCACCTTGAAAAGATCGGTTTCCACCTCGTTGGTGTAGGCAGTAGAACCCGCATAGACAGGCTGCTTGTGCATCGGCTTCCACACCGGACGGCACTCGATCTTCTTGGCAAGCATGAACACGCGGAGAGCTTCCACATTCTCATTAGGCTGGCAATCCGTCGTCGCGCAGTCCACCACATGAATCGTAAGCATATGGTGAACTATGTATAGCTTTTAAGAGACTTTGAAGTCTCTCCAAGGATTTTCGGAGATTCTCAGATATCTTTAAAAGGCCTTTGGAGACCAGACGGGGAACAGGGAATCGGCACAATTCCTGAATTTGAACCTTAGCTCTCTGTTTGAGAATAATCTTTTTTGTCAGTTTGCTTCAAATATTCGTTTAGTACTTCTCTTGCATAATAATAGGCTCTTTCTTTGAACCTATTCCAAGATACGACCAACAATGTCATAGCAATTAGCCAAAACAGCCATTCGTTATAAAAACGAAAAGCGAACAGAGTATCTGCAATCAAAACTGTTGTAAGCATTGTTCGTGACCAAGCATATTGGGCATTAAAAGCCGGTACTCTACAATCATCACAGCCATTGACCTTCCTCATGGCACATCCAAACATTTTCCGTTCAGAAGCATATTGGTCATTCAATTCATTTTTCAACGTACCGATTACTTTTTCCGCTTCATAGAATTTAACACGCTCACATCCTGTCCAATTCTGTCCGTTTACTAATGTAAGCAATTTATCAGATGGCATGCCATTTATTGTTTTGTAATAAAAACCTTCAAGCAAGCTTCCGATAGCATTAATAAAATATCCAGCCAAATAACCTAATGCAAGATATACAATACCATCTATTTCTATATTTTCCAGAAAAAGATAATTGATGGCGGCCACAATGGTTACACCGATAATGGTAGTTGATAATAAATCGTAGTATTTTATATCCATAAGTATTTCATTTTTTAGACCACTAACGTTCCCGCATAATACCAATCCACACTAGAAATTCCATAAACGGTTCGCGAAATATTTCCGTTCCCTTGTTTAGCCTTTAGGCATGTGGGCGTATTAGTAATTTTATTTTTAGTGTATATATGCACTTCTTTACCATTATTTTCAAAACGTATATCTCCAGCTGTATTTTGAGTGATAGTCTGCCTTGAATCACCATAGTCAATATGTTCGGATGGCGAATTACCTATGATGATTAGTTTAGGGTTTAATGCCTCTAATAAATCATTTGGAACAGCTCCTGATTTGCGACCATGATGTGGTTGAAATAATATGTCAACTTGTGGTATATTGGTTTTATATTCATCATAGTAGGCTTGTTGCATTTCTGTTTCCAAATCCCCCATCCACATATAAGTAGCACCATTTTCTATGCTATATGTGAAAATTGGGCAAATATTATTTACCGCTTCACCTTCGGAAACAAGTTTAAGTGCCTGCTTAAATTTCTCGTTATTTAAATCTGGCCACATAAAATTTATTCCAGAACACCCATTTTCGTCATTTGTTTCATTTAGCCAAGCACGTCTAATACCACGCTTTATTGCAAAATTTTTATTGACACGTAGCCAGTGATAGCGAGTCAAACTATCATCGTTATTATCTGTCGGATGATTATTATCCACTGCGTAAAAATTTGTAATTTCCCAGCTATCATCCAAATATTCTATACCTGCTATATGATCGTTATCAGGATGTGTTGATATAAAACGACAAACTCTGCCAGCGGACTCATTTTTGATCTCTTGTATAATTTCATCTTTACGTGCATTATTCCCATCGCCATCTTTTAGATAGCAATCAATAACTGTAAAATTTCGGGAGCCATGCTTGATATAGAACATATCCCCTCTAATATCTCCCTCTGGAAATGAATAAGACTTTACTATGGACATACTATTATAATTTAAACTGTTTATACTTGAAAATGACAACCCACCTGCCGAATGTCTTTCTATAATCAAAGACTGACAAAACGTAACACTTCATCCCGAACAGCACATCCGCCACAGAAAGCAGCGTCAATGCCGCAAACAAGTAAATCCATTGCCAAGCCACAAGCGAAAGCCCACGAGCAGACGCAAACCCCGCAATTCACAAGGTTCTTATCAATGCCAATGCAGACCGGCCACCATCTCCAAGATACTTGTCAATGAAATGTACGTAATAGTCTCATTGTCACCCAAACGAAAAAGATTCGCCCGAATCCTGTATAATCCCACAGATTTCTCCAAAATTCGAGCGACTAATTCATCTCTCTCCCTACAGCCCACGAACAATCTCCACGAAATTCGCTATCACGTACTCGGCGTCCTCCATTGACATTTTGGTATTCAGAGGGAGCGTGATTTCATTTTCGAACAGGTGATAGGCGTTCGGGAAATCGGCGATGTCGAAGCCGTGAGCCTTGTAGGCGGTCATCATCGGGAGAGGCTTGTAGTGGACATTGGTTGCGATGCCGCGCTCGGCCATCTGCTCGATAACTTTGTTGGCCTCTTCGCGGGTGCGGCCCTGGAGACGGACCAGGTAAAGATGATGCGAAGAACAATGATCTGGAGCCCTGTGATTCAGATACTTGACCTGATGGGCTGCATCAAGGCCAGCGTTCAGGGAATCGATGCCGGCATTGTACAATGAAACCATCTCGTGACGCTTCTCCAGCATTGACGGGTAACGCTCGAACTGGACTAGACCAAGAGCCGCCATGATGTCGGTCATGTTGCATTTGTACCATGGGCCAATGATATCGTACTCCCATGCACCTAGCTTCGTTTTCGCGAGCGCATCCTTGTTCTGGCCATGAAGCGAGAACAGCTGGGAGAGACGGTAGATAAACTCGTTCCAGGTCTCACCCTCAATGAAAGGTACAGGACTTCCGCAATACACCTGTTGACGCTCCACCTTCTCGTTTCCGAATGGCAGATTCCATGTCAATGCGCCGCCTTCGGCAGTAGTGAAATTCTTCACCGCATGGAAAGAGAACGAAGAAAAATCAGCAATCTCGCCCGCCATCTTGCCATGACGCGAAGCACCAAATGAATGAGCGCAGTCATTGGAAATGGCGATACGGCCCAGAAGCTTCTGAATATCATTTGCAGGATGGAATTTTGCCAGAATTTCAGGACGGTTCACTATCTCACGAACCTTATCCACATCAGCGCAGATACCCGCAATATCCACAGGAACAATGACTTTGGTGCGTTCCGTGATAGCATCAGCCAGTTTATCGTAATCCATCTCGACATTGTCCTTCTGAGAATCCACCAGGACAATGGTAGCACCGACATGAGCGGCGACAGATGCCGACGCAGTATAAGTATATGTCGGAACAATCTCCTCGTCCACCCCAAAACTCACATCGCCTCGCTCCCGTCTTCGCCGTACTTTCCGTCCTTGGCCTCATAGATGACGGACGGCTCCAGGACTTCGACCGTGTGCCAGGTGCCGGCGGGGACGACGCAGCCGTAACTGCCGGAGGACGGGTCCATGACAATGCGTGCCGTTTCATGGAGGCGACGCCCAATTGCTTTGTCAGGCTTCTGTTCAATGCCATCTCCAGGTCTCGCTTCCTCGTAAAGAACCTCGACCAATTTTCCATGAAGCAGTAGGACATTCTCGGTGCTGTTCGGATGCCTATGGATAGGAACCACAGTGCCAGGAAGAAGAGCATTGAGCATACGCTGGCTGTTGTCGTCGGAGGACGTGCGCAGGTCATAGTTCTGACGAAGCCGTGGATTTTCCGCAGCCTCGGAGAGCAATTTCGTGATAAACTTCTTGTCAATTTCCATCATAATCCCCTAAATCCATTAGAGACTTCAATGATGTCTCATTATTCATAACTCTTATTGCTTTCGCAACAACATCAAGCGTCTGAATGTCGCGCCATGCTTCTAAAGACTTGGTACAAACGACATCTAAATTGGATTTAAATGTGTTGAGCGTTTCTGTAATATGTTGATTATCAGAATGTGCTGCCAAGCTATCGACTTGGTACAAACTTGATACAAGTCTGTATAGCATTACTAACAATACTTCTCGTATTGAAATAATATCTGATTGTTCACAAAACAGTAAGCCTCTGATAAAGCACGTGTCTCGATTTTGTCCCAAATTCATGTCACAACAAATCAACCCAAGGCCATACAGAAGTCAATGTCAATGCGTTCGCCTCCCCTCCACTAATACGCTCTCACCACCACCTCAAAAGCCTCCGCATACATCAGGCCCCACTGTCCGCCACGATACGCCGCAAGGCCCTCGATAAACTCCGCCGACCTCGGATGCGGATAAGGCCTCATCACGCCTCTGTACATCGAAAGCGCCTTCACCTTCGCATCCACGCCCTCCTTGCCGACCTCCACATAACAATTCGGATTGAACGACACCATCGCACTGTTGATCTTCCACTCCGTACATGACGGCACCTCCATGTACCAGAGTTCCCGTACGCGCTTCACCTCCGGACGGCGCTGGAACAGACGCACCGCCTCCTGGCACGCCATTGAGGTCTGAAGATGGTCATTGTTCGTGTCCGCCGGATGATGGGTGATGATGATGTCCGGCTCGCTCTCACGGATGGCGCTTTCGATGAACTGCACAAGTTTCAGATGAGGAACCGTGTTCATCTCGATGTTCGGGAATGTGGCCTCGAACTTTCGGTGTATTCCAAGGAAGTCCGACGAAGCGTTCAAATCTTCATCCAACTCCTTATCCTCCGGGCGGAAAGCGCGCGCCTTCGCCTCCGTACACATGATGGCGACATCAATCTGATGTCCCTCACGACTCCATCTGAACATGGACGCACCGGCCCCAAGCACCTCATCATCAGGATGGGCGACTACAAGTAAATATTTCATTGTGAATATTTTTAATTAGATTTTCCTATTGAATATCTCAGGCCGAATGTAACACCGACAGAGTCCTGATACAATTGTCCTTTGTCGGCATATAAACCATACAAAACAGTAAGACCTTTAACTTTGAAAATGGAATCTACTTGCCCCATAAACGCACCCGAAAACTGCCTTAAGCCAGTCTCTTTGACCGTTCCCCAAGGCTTCTGGTATTGAGATTCACCCGTGTAAGGAGTAACGTATGTTCCATAGTTTTCACTATAGGTCAGCATCAGCTTGTAAGGGTACTTGCGGAACAATTTCCCGCCTATACCAAGATGGTGCGATTTTACTCGATTGTTTTCTATGCCAAGATTAACCAAGGCAGACGACCATTCGCCAACATGCACACCCTTGGGCAAGAACAAAGGATCACCAATCGACCTTCCGTGATGAGTCCAACAAGATTTGTAATATGAGTTACTGAAATAATCATCAAGCCCCACCGTTGACACTCCCGGAGGAGTGATGGAATGTCCCTCATCATCAAAGGCTTCGCCATTAATCGACCCAGACTGATACATGGTATACTGATGTTCGTACACAACATCACTAATCCACTTGTTCTTATCATGAAAGCTAAAGGATAGCGTGTTCACACCATCGGGAAAGTTATAGAAACCCATTCCCGACCCATCGTTGTAGGGAATGTCATGCTGGGCGACAATAGCCCAGTCATCTGTACGGTACGAGACCCGGATGATCTCGCTTCCTCCCTGATCACCAATGACGTTCAACCGGTCACTTTTCGTCCCTTCACTACCTGCGCTGCTACCTGTCACGACCTTTATATAATTCTTTAGCGAAACTGGATAATTCACTTCCGTAGGATGTTCTCCTGCCCACATGGCATAATGATCCAACACCGCATCCAATGACAGCCTCTTTGTCAGTGAAAAACGCAGCCCTATTCTTGTCCTATGCACCAGCGCATCCTTAACGTAGCGATTGTCTGTAGTCGCGAAATCTCCGTATGCACCATAAATCCACAAATGCTTACGAGTCAACGGCACCGCCACAGGATCCATGCTGACAAGATACCCAGGCATAGAACGGGCATTGCCCGTTTCCACAAGATGCCCACCCGTCACTGACAAGGAACCAAGCGATTGTGAAGCCCCCATGAAATCATTGTCCCGATGCTTGATCCCGACATCCAATGTAAACGGTTTCCATTTGATCGAGCCATAGAGCTCATCCACCATCATATTCACAGATTTTGATGAAAGACCAAGCGGGTTTTTATAACTATTCGCCGCCAAAGAAGCGCCAAACCTGTATTGAATAGTCTTGGACTGATCAAATTGTGTGCTTGCCTGCAGCAGCGCCAACCCGCCATTCCTCTCCGGCATCAGCCCGTACTGGTTGGTCGTCATCCAGTACGGCAAATAACCCTCGGAAGATGCCATGGCACCCATGAGCATTATGGAAGCGATGAAATCGTTCATTTACTTACGTCCAACAAGATAACAATTAAACAGTCTTTGAATATCCCACCAACTTATCATGCATCCATTGAGGATACATTCCACAGGCGGTGTAGGCTATCGCGATGACTGTCCAAAGGATTAGTTTCATGTCTCCGAAGAAGGAGGCATGCCTCACGTAATAAACGTCAAGTTTCAGTCGGACAGGCAGAACCTTTTCATTGTACTCCTTCTCATCCGGGAACTGATCACCATAGATGTAGTCCCAAAGGCTGGACTGGCTTGTCAGTCCACAAGGCACTGTTGAGGCGACCGCATTCTCTCCACCACGGGTGACCTCAACCTGATCCACCGCCGCCGGACGAGGGCCGACAATCGACATCGTCCCATTAAGAATATTCAACAATTGCGGCAGCTCATCAATCTTGAGCCTCCGCATGATCCTTCCCCACCAAAAGATCCGATCCTGCTCCGGACGAAGCGAAGCCTCGCTTGCGCCACGAGCCACTCGCATGGAACGAAACTTCCACATCTTGAACCGCCTGTTATCCTTCCCGACACGATTGGCGAAATAGAACAATGGCCCGGGATCGCTGACTTCCGTCAGAATAATAGAGACAATCCAGATCGGTGACGTGCCGACGATGCCCAAAATGGCGCAAACAACGTCGAAAAAGCGCTTGAAAAATCTATACGCCATAAAACAAAACCATTATCTCATTGTCTTCTTAGGTTCTATCCCCTTAAGACTCTCATCAAAAGTCACCACATTATAGTCAAAATCATATTTTGACATCTCCGGGACATAATACGAATCCGAAAACATCTTAGGAATCTGAGGCAAAACGAAAGAACCCAACCATACCAAAGGATTAAGCAAACCGGTTATCCAAACCTTCTTTCCGTACATCTTCGCAAAAAACCGGATACACTCCACAGTGTCCACCAACTCCTTATTCTGCGGATAGAATGTACCGTCCAGTTCTCTCTCGATCAGCTGCTTCACGAATTCAGACAAATTGTCAATGGCAAGCATCGACCGCTTATTGTGCCACGCCGGAAATACCGGTGTCTTAGTGGCCAGCCAAGCCAGCCTCTGGAAATTACCCTTTCCGGTAGGCCCGTAAATCATTGGCGGACGAATAATAGCTATCTTAAACGTATCACACGACAATTCATTCAAGCCCTTTTCTGCCTGCAATTTAGAATCACCATAGAAATCATTAGGGTTAGGCATCGTATCTTTGGTTACCACATCCCCCTTCAATGACTTGCTCGCGTGATAAACGATTTTCGAACTCATGTAAATAAACTGCTTCACGCCATGAGACTTCGCCCACTTAGCCACCTCAATAGCCAAATCCCTGTTTACCTTATAATAAAGAGGAGCCATTTCCGGCTTCGGATCCACATGCGCAATACCTGCAACATGAAATACAGCATCATACTTCGAGAAATCAGCTTGTTTCCAAACTCCATCCATAGTATCCACCGTATCCACCTGATATTTATCAGGCTCACGCATCAGCCAACGTTCCACGGAAGTACCCACAAAACTATTGGCACCAGTTATCAGTACTCTTTTCATTTTTAAAAATTCAAATATGCAATAGTTGGAATATGGACTGGCACTTATGCTCCGCTTCCAGCTATCATCTATTTTATCACCAACTTATTATATACTGCCTTTACCCAATTAACCAGAGAAATACCAACAATAGTAATTGTCAATGTCAATACAAATGCCACCACCGAATAACTACCGTTATTAGAAACTGCAGCACTTCCACATCCTAAAAGCACACCAACGATCACACAGACAAAGCCCTTGATCGGATTGTGGATAGCCATAGCGGTGAAACTGTTGCGACCGAACCATTTAATCCAATGCATCCACTTTGCATCATTCCGACAAGACTCAGTACCGGCAAGCAACATACAGAACAAAAGCATCATCGCTATTCCCGCCAATGCACATGGATAGGTAATCAAGGGATTATGTATATCTGCATGTCCAAATGATATGCTGCCATTGCAACTACTTCCAATAAACACAAGGGAACCGAGCAACATGCATGAAATAAGTGCAACGACACGATGCCCATCCACCCAGTTCTGCATCTGCTGATGCCCGAACTTCTGCACTATCAGATGTCCTATCGCGAAAAAAGGCAGACCAAGACAAGCGACCTCCAAATTCCAAGGCAGCAAAGTAATATCTACGACATCGACATACGTAATCATGTAATAACTTACCGATGCCAAGGCAATGCTGACAATCAAAATCCATACTTTCTTGAAATCAGACAAGAAATAATAGATGACCTCCATCACAAACAGGCAAGTTACAAACCACAACGGCACATTGTGAACCAAGAAACCACCACTACCTTGAGCGATGAAAGTCTGCGCCAACGGCATCCAGTAACTATCCACTTGAGCATGTGTCACTAAGGAAAATGCGGCCCACACAAACCATGTCAAGAACGAAAATATCACATAAGGCACGAGCAGCGATTTCACTTTCTTCATAAAAAAAGTCCTGAAATCAGCATATTTACATTTATTGAAAACCATACCACTCAGGAAGAAAAATAAAGGAATATGCCATGCATATACGAACGCATTACTCCATCCTGTAAGACGGATATGGCCCCAAATGATTGCCAACATTCCAAAAGCCTTGGCTAAGTCATTGTAATCTAATCTTTTACCCCCCCCCCCCTATCGGATTCTCCAGTCTTGTACTATCCATAATATTCCTATGTTTTATCCTTTCAGTTTAGCTTTTCTAAAATTTGGATCCAAATACTTCATAATTCCCTGAAGACATCCGGCTATCATAGGCAATGGATCATTCCATGCGCCATCATGATAACTTACATCTTTCCCAAAGAACTTAAACCATGACGGTTTAAACTTGAATCTCTCGGGTGAAAACAAAAACCACATCACATCCAATCCAAACCATCGAACCTGCTGACCAGATTTATATTTAGTCATATCAAACAGTTCTGCGCCATTGCCAAGATATTCATCTACAAATATTTTCGCAAAATTTACACCTGCAGCAAAACTAGCCTGGAGACTTGATGGGACGCGAGGGTTAATCTCAATAATTTTAAGTTCATGAGTCCGTTTATCTTCCAATATGTCAAAGTCAGCAAAGCCATGCCAATTTAATTTGTCCAAACAGCGTTCACACTGTTCTACGAGAAATGGATGTTCCACCGTCTCACTATAGCAACTTGTACCACCTTTAAGTGGAAAGAACCTGCGGATTTTAATCACAGTTGAGGCAACTGTCTTTCCATCATACCTACGAAACAACATTACATTATAATAATAATCAGGCTGTTCCACATACTGCTGTAGCGCACAAGCGCCAAAGCTCTTAGCAATAGCTGGATAATTGTCTTCAAGTTCCTCCAAGTTTCCAACTTTAGTAATCCCCTTAGCTCCTGCCGACAAGTTAGGCTTAATCATAGCAGGAAATCCCACATACTCTGCCACAGATTTTAAATTATTCTTAAACTCTGAACTTTCTGTCCCCAACTTTATTGAAGGTAAAGCCCTGGTATGTGGATGCACGATGTCGAACTTTTCACATACCTCCATAAGTTTCTGCTTATCATTAGCCAACTCAAAGGTAGAATATGTCTCCACCGCACAAATAATCTTATACTGCTGCTCAACCTTTTCCTTTTCAAGGCTTAAGAAATAAGCAGACTCATCTCCCATTGGAATAATCAATTCATATTGGTGTGACTTAAGATGCTCATAGAAATAAGCCTTGAACGCCTCTGGCTCAAGGTGTAAGTTTGGGGATTTGTACTTATGTTGAAGGTATTTGGTAGCATACCCGCTGCTAACCCTTTGTGCACAAAGGGCTGTCAACTCATGTCCTAGTTTATTCAACTCGCGGGCCATACACACCACTTGTACGCCTTCACCATCAAGCAATAGTATCTTACTCATACATGTATCGTATCATTAAGTATTATATATCTCCTTTCCTAGTTCCACATATTGATCAGCGATTTGAGACCATGTATAGTTCTCCTTAATAATTTTCAAAGCCAACTCCCCTTGTACCTTCAAACTATCATAGTCAGTTTCTACAGACTTCATATTTTCAGACAATTGTTTTACATTCTTAACATCACTCCAAAGTCCAATATTATGCTTTTCAAGGACTTCTTGGATAGCAGGAATACGAGAGACTATCGGTATCTTGCCGTATGCCATGCCTTCGAGCAGGGCTATAGGCAGCCCCTCAGAAGATGATACAAGACAATATGCCGTGCAATTTTTTAATAGCATGTCCTTAGCATCTCCAGATACCATTCCTACAAAAATGATATTTTTGCAATCAGATGCACGTTCAACAATTGATTTGCCATATTCAGTACCAGTATCGCCACCTATTACCAGTTGGTAGTCTCCATGTTCATGCTGTTTAAAAGCATCAATTAGGATTTCTAGGTTCTTTATTGGATCCACACGACCGATAGTAAGAAAATATTTTTTTTGCCTGATGCCATTACGCTCTATCACATCACTATTCAAAGGGCGATTATCAGGCAAAAACACACCACAAGAAACCACATGACACTTCGCGCCATATCTATCAAAAATCTCTTTTGCTTTGGTCTGACTAACAGTTATGATTGTTTTAGAGAAGAACAATGAAAATTTCATCATGGCTCGAAGCAGACATTTCATCTTCCTGCCATGTTTGGGGCTATCTTCCGCCAAACTATGAATAATGGTACTTGCTTTCATACCAAACATTCTAACAATTAAAGATGGAAATATTGAAAAAGTAGTGGTCTGATAAGAAACAATATCTATTGATCTCCTGTGTTTAATAATGTATGGCAGCGATTTCCAATACAATATTGGGATGCTAGTCATCGTTCCTCCCGGACACTTATATTGTTTAATTAAAATTCCTTTATATTCAGATTCTTTGTTACAAGATCCGAAACTCAGTACTGACGACTTAAATCCTTTCCTATTCAGTTCTGCCGCAAGGTTGTATGTGTATGAACTCACGCCATTAGGCTTTTCCTGAGCGCCTACGAATACTGTTCTCATCTCAATTCCTTTCCTTCTATCAAGTCAATATATCTCTTTTCAAATATTTCAATTGAGTAGTTTTCTCTGAGATTTTGGTTGCCTTTATGTCCCATTTGATTGCGTAGTTTTGCCGAATCAAGCAACTTACAAAGAGACGCAGATAGGCCATCGACATCACCAATAAGATGCAGGAAACCATTCTCTCCATCAATCACTAAATGGTCATTATCACCTACATTCGTAGCCACAACTGGCAAACTCCAATTCAAGGCTTCCATTATGCTATTACTTGTTCCTTCAAAAAAACTAGTTGAAATATAGATATCTGCATTTCGCTCCAATTCGGACACCTTATTTGGTTTAATGTAAACATCAGTCTTGTTTTCAATATTATACACCTTTACCCATGTGCGAATTTGCTCCTCAAGTACACCATAACCTACAATGCAGAGACGGAAATCATTTCGTGACAGTCTCGCAACACTTTTAATAAGCGTCTCATAGTCCTTTTGTGGATCAAAACGACCTACAGTTATGATTGTCTTAACCTTATGGTCTGGACGTATAATTGTTTCTTCTATATCTGGAAAACAGTTGGGAATTACGATATTCTTCTTTCTCCTAAAACCATGATTGCCAAAATAATCTGCGCCAGAATAGCAATTGTAAATTGTTCCTGTTGCAAAAAGATTATGCACTATCTTTTCTATTAACATCTTACCCTTGGGCATTCTAGAATTGCGTATGCCATTATAGACCCGAATACCACACATACGCCCCACCAACGACCCAACGAAATCTGGCATAGTCAAGTAGTTCAGCAATACATCGGTTTTACTTTCTTTTATTATGCTCTTGATACATCTTAGCTTAGAGAGCATATTACCAATAAGCTTATGTACTTTTACTGTGCTTTCAGCAAGTAAATCTACATTGCGTTTGTATTCAGAATGATTGCCATACAGCACAATTAAATTCACTTCTGTATGTTTTGAGAGCTGAGAAGCAAGCAAAACAGCCTGTTTCTCAGCTCCTCCTGAATCTATAGTTGATAAAAGAATTGAAACTCTTTTCATTCCTATTTTTATTTAGTTATTTAATGAGCACGCTCCTTTATAAATCGTGCTGGATTTCCTGCCATACCTGATAAGGAGGAATGTCTTTTGTCACAACACTTCCAGCACCTATTATGGAACCTTTACCAATTGTCACAGAATTACATATAATTACATTCAGTCCTATGAAGACATCATCTTCTATACGAACTTCACCCAAACGAAAGATTCTGCCTTTTTTGTTAGGATCTAGATAATGTGTCAATATCTTTGTGCCCGAAGTAATAGCAACATGATTACCTATATAAATCATATCAGGGGCGACTGTATCGATACCCACCCCTCCGTAGATAACTGCTTTACCTTTAATATTTACCCCCCCAATTTCAAAATCCTTGCTCTATGCTGAGGCAGCATAGGCAAACTTGATAGTCCAATCCATAGTTTCCTCCACATCCGTTTGGGAGGATATACTTCAAAGAAATGTTTTATTGTCATAATTATTCTAATTTTTTAAATAATTCATCATATCAAGACAATGCTAACAAGTTTCCTAACTTCTCATCCCATTCTTCTGGGATAAAAGCTCCCATACCAGCAGCTGGGTAGAATGTGAGTTCGCCAAAGTATATTTTACCGTTTACATTATACAAATCTACTCGCAAAAACTTATAGTTAGCAGACAAAGTTTCAGCTAAACGAATCATTTCTGAAAGATTGCTTGGCATGTTCTCCACATGATTTGGATCTGGTTTACAAGCAACCTCTCCAAAAGGCAGCAAATCACCATTTGGTGAATAATAATTAGCGTGATGTTCTACAAAACGCCCAAAGTCTATTTTAAAGAATTTCACTTTTCCATTAAAACAAAAAAACTTGTAGTCTGGTAAATCAGTTTTAGTTTCACCATTGTTAATTATCTGCTCTGCAATATATTTTTCTGCTATAATTTTGCGAGGCACATTTAGATAAGGCTTCTCACGATACGTCTGTCCAGCATTTGTATACATGGACTTTTTTAATTTATTTTTAGCCTTTATTTTATCAAACTTTGTTTTATCAGTACAGACAATAACACCACATCCTCCACCACCATGTGTAGTCTTTAAGACAAATTGATTTGGCAATGAATTCCAATCTATGTCTTCCACACTATCCCAAACGGCTAAAGTCGGAATAATATGTTTATTGCCTATACGTGATTCTACATAATTCTTGACAGCCAATTTATCTACCAATTTAGTATATTCAGGCTTATAATCGTATATTTTTAACCATTGCAATTTCTCGTTGAAAGATTTAGGATTTTTCAGATGAAGTATTTTACCTCTCATTTCAAAAAAGAACAAAACCTTTAAATATAAGGCATCATTCTTAATGAAAGGTGACAATCTTCGAAAAATTGCAGCAAACATCCAGAATGGATCCTTTATTGCTTTTATGAATTGATTTCGTTTACTCATATGCCTCTATTATAGCTATTTCTACAAGTTAAAACTTCGGAAACGCAATATTTGACGCTATTTCAGAAAAATTTCACGATTCTGACTTGCAGATTGTTTTTACAATTTCACTAATTCTTCACTTTCTAAGTGGATTGATGGATTCATTTTTCCATCACACCATAGTTGCTAAATTATAAGGTCTTTGTAGTAATTACTGCATAAGACTAGATTACAGCACATAATTTTATTATATACTAAATTTATTTATTACATACCAAATGCGTGAAGCATTTTTTTGACTTCAGTCAAGTTATTGAAATTACTTATTGCACAATCATAACCTTTAAGTCCTAATTCGTTTGACTCTGAAGGATTATTGGAAACCCACATCATTTTATTCGCAATTTCAGCAATATCATCTGGTTGAACTAATACAGCATTTACGCCATCTATTAGAAATGCATCGATATCTCCGACTCTAGAAACTACTACAGGTCGTTTTGACAAAAGATACTCCCCCAGTTTTGTCGGAAAACCATAATGAGCCTGTTTGTTGTTAGGTCTTGTCAATAATAGCATTTCAGCATTCGACAACAATTTAGGCATTTCATTGGGTGACACTGCACCCAAAAATGATACGTAATCACCTATCCCGTTTGCAAATGCAAAATCTTCATATATTTTTTTTTGCTTTTGAGATTTAATAGGGCCTGCGATATATAGTTTCCTATCAATGAAACACTTGTGGTATATAGTGAAAGCTCGAAGTAATTCAGAAACCCCATCTTTAGAGTCATCACAAATATTACCACAGTACGCTAAATATTTACAGCCACAATTGTTTATCTCAACATTATCAAATCTCTCTTTGTCTACTATCATATTTATTATATGGATATTATTAATTCCGTTCTCCGAAAAATACCTTTTTAAAGGTCTGGAAATAACAAACATTCCATCTAATTTTTTACACGCTTTATTGAAATTCTTTGTGCTAACTATTTTTGAAGTGACTACGTCTGGATGTTCCGTCATTTCATTGAATATTTTTCCCTTCTTAAATTTTGCAAATAATGGCAAATATTCCCGACAACCATATAATAAGGTTATGCTGTTCTTTTTTAAATCAAGAAACAAAAACTTTAATACAAATAGGTAAGATAACAACAAACATAGATATCTATTCGAGGCTCGCGTTGCAAAGTTTCCTCTTATATGTATTCCTTTTTCACTTACATAATCCTTAGGAGCAAACTCACGCAAACCAATTATCTCTATAGAGAATCCACACTCTTTAAAACCTTTAGCATATGCCAGTAACCTATTTGCAATTGCGGTACCATAAACAAAATGATTGCACAGTATATATATTTTATTTCCCATAATTATCGATTAGTACTGATAAATTAAAAAAACGAATAAAGTAAGTTCCTTGAAATCCTATTTTTGAATGAGTTGCTGTGGTGGAAACTCCCTCCAAGGCCGTCTCAAAAGTCCATTCGAGATTAAATTTGTTCATTTCTCTATAACGAGCCAAAGCGAATTCTTGATTCTCACTGAGGAATGTTTGACTTTTAAGACAGTCTCTCCCCCCCCCCATTACATGTATAATACTGAACTTTCCTCATAGATTATAAAAACTCCATAACATAATATAATCTGGAGAGAACAGTTGTAAAAATCGCTTCTTAAGAGGTACCTTAAAATACCCTCTGTTCATCATCATATCAGCTTGTAGATAGAACTTAAGTTGCTTACGTGAAGTTATCATAATAAAATAATCTTAATACACGATATTCTGCTTCTTATTAATATTATTGCTTTAAATTTAAGCGAAACAGTAAAAATGCCATCCTATTTCCGAGTCTGAACTTTCAACACCACACTCTTCAATCTTTTCAGTTTCCAGAGACATGGATTTAGTTTTCACCCCAGAATTACATTTCACATGTCCGATTCAGGATTAGGCCGTCACTTTAGCTCTACCATTTCAAAAGCAGACCCATATTTATCATGTAAATGACAAAGAAGACACACAAAATTTCTTTCTGCTTTATCCTGCACTAGAAACGACTGAGATTGTAGCGTATTCTTTCTGTGTTATGTTCTCCGTGCAACAGTAGCTACTTAGATGCGACCGGATGATCCCATCTAGCTAACAGAACAATTAGCATATAAAAATACCAATAAGTAAGCCTGCCATATGTAAATGGCTCCAAAGTCATTGAACATATAAGAATAAAGGCTAATAGTGAGATTACGATTGGACGCTTAGATGGACTATTTGCGACTAACTTCAATGGATATGCTACTATGCAAAAAAAGAGGATTAGACCTACGACTCCATAATCTACAAGAAACGCCAAATAATCATTATGGAAACCAAAACCTCCAGGTATAGCCAAATAGAATCCTTCTGAGTAACCTATGCCAAATAGCTTTTCAAAAATATCTCCATTCATATATCCTTGCATCTTCGCCCCCCAAATTATGGTTCTGCCGTTACCTGTGATGTCTTCATCCATTAAACGTTCTGTTAAGACATCAAAGGCTCCGAGAGAATACATAGCAATAACTCCTAAAGTTACAAGTAATGCTATTCCTATTTTCTTTTTGAGTTTTACTTTAGAAAACACAGTTACAACCACAATAGCCACACTCATAGACAGAAAGGCTCCTCGAGAAGCATTCATAACTAATAAGAGCATACCTAAGGTAACGGTTATAATTGCTATTTTATTAAAATATCTGTTTGGCGCAAGTTTATTTACAACTACATTATAAGCTAAAACCACCCCCATACCACATACATTTCCAAAATAATTTGGATCAACCCATGATCGTCTTCCTGTTTCTGATACTTCTACAGCAGAACTTTGTCCATATATAAAAAAGAACAAGCTGAGTATAA
>ENA-OUQH01000461-OUQH01000461.1-human-gut-metagenome-genome-assembly--contig:-NODE-461-length-29968-cov-12.817972_pt1 | contig 29968 bp, 27 predicted proteins | sample MGYA00237948_ERZ548828 | MGnify/ENA primary metagenome ERZ548828 (study PRJEB26490, sample SAMN05194711) | human gut metagenome | biome: terrestrial biome; feature: human-associated habitat; material...
ACGAATGCCAGAACAGCTGCGACCTGAGTCGAAGGATCTCGGCGAAGCCGCCACCACAACCCTGAACCCTGAACCTCGAACCCTGAACCCTGAACCCCGAACCCCGAACCTTAAAACCTTGTCAAGCAAAACCCCTTGACAAGAGCATTATCCTCTTGTATAATAACATCCGTTGTGGTGATGAACTATGTCTATTGAAAACATCGTAGAGAAGGGAGAGCTCCTGGATTGTTACGGAGAGCTCCTGACGAAGAGGCAGAGGGATTGCCTCGACTTATACTATAATGAAAATCTCACGCTCGCTGAGATTGCTGACTATTTCCATATTTCCCGTCAGGCGGTCCATGATGCGATGCGTCATGGAGAAGAGCAGCTGCTTTCCTATGAGGCGGCGCTTCATACCTGCTCCCTTCGCAAGAAGAGAGAGAAGGCTGCCTTACGGCTGCTGCATTTCATTCCCCAGGCAGAGCGGGGAGAGGCAGAGAGTCTTTTGAAAGTGATGACAGAATGAAGGTGACCGGATGCCATTTGAAAATTTAGGAGACAAGCTGCAGTCTGCGTTCAAGGATCTCCGCGGGAAGGGCAAGCTTTCCGAAAGTGACATTGATGGGGCGCTTCGTGAGGTCCGCCGCGCGCTTTTGGAAGCCGATGTCAATTTCAAGGTGGCGAAAGATTTCATTGCTCACGTCCGTGAAAAGGCGATGGGGGAAGAGGTCTTCGGCAGCCTGAAGCCTGACCAGACGGTCATCAAGATCGTCAAAGACGAGCTGACAGAGCTTTTGGGCGGGACACAGAGCAAGATCACTCTGTCTTCCTCCGGCATGACGATCATCATGCTGGTCGGCCTGCAGGGCGCCGGCAAGACGACGACTGCCGGCAAGCTCGCTCTGATGTTCAAGAAAAAAGGTCACCGTCCGATGATGGCAGCCTGCGACGTCTATCGTCCGGCAGCGATCAAGCAGCTCGAAGTTTTGGGCGAGCAGACGGATGTCCCGGTCTACCGCATGCCGCCGAATGTGGATCCGGTCCACATCGCGCAGTACGCGATCGATACAGCCAAGGCGTACAACCGTGATGTCGTCATCCTCGATACCGCAGGCCGACTCACGATCGATGAAAAGCTGATGGCCGAGCTTCGCAACATCAAAGCAGAGGTTCATCCGCATGAGATCCTTCTTGTCCTTGACTCCATGACTGGTCAGGACGCCGTGAATACCGCCAAAGCCTTTGATGAAAATCTGGGGATCGACGGCACCATCCTGACGAAGATGGATGGCGACGCCAGAGGTGGTGCAGCGCTTTCCATCAAGACCGTCACCGGCAAGCCGATCAAGATGATCGGTGTGTCCGAAAAACTCGACGGCGGCCTTGAGGATTTCTATCCGGACCGTATGGCCGGCCGTATCCTCGACCTGGGCGACCTCGCTACGCTGATTGAGACAGCCCAGAGAAATATGGATGAAGAATCCATGAAAGACGCAGCGGCGAAGGTGCGTAAAGGGGAATTCACCCTTGACGATTTCCTGAACCAGCTGAAACAGGTGAGAAAGCTGGGATCCTTCCAGAGTATCCTCGGGATGCTTCCGGGCATGGGCAAATTCAAAGACCAGCTGAAGGACATCGACCTTGATGGCAAAGAAGTGAAGCACATCGAAGCCATCATCCTCTCCATGACTCCGCAAGAGCGTGCGAATGTGAAGATCCTGAATGGCAGCCGCCGCAAGCGTATCGCGCAAGGCGCCGGCGTCAAGATCCAGGATGTGAACCGCATGATGAAGCAGTTCGCTGATATGCAGAAGACCATGAAGAAAATGAAGGGAATGAACCCAAAAAAGTTAAATCCATCCAAACTGGGCGGCCTTGGCGGTCTCTCAGGGATGTTCCGTAAATAATCGAGATCATTTCAAGGAGGTGAAATATCAATGTTAAAAATTCGTCTGACCCGTATGGGCGCTAAGAAGAATCCATTCTACCGCATTATCGTTATCGACTCCAAAGCAGCTAGAAACGGCGCACCGACCGATACCATCGGCTGGTACGACCCGGCTAAACTGGACGCTCCGGTAAAGATCGATGAAGAAAAGGTTCTGTCCTGGCTTGGAAAAGGCGCACAGCCGACCGACACTGTTCGTTCCATTCTGAGAAAGAACGGCATCCTCGCTAAGTTTGCAGAAGCAAAGAAATAAGGAGGACGCAAGATGAAGGAATTGGTGGAAACACTGGTTAAGGCTCTTGTCAAAAATCCTGATGCCGTCACCGTCACCATTCTTCAGAAAGGCAGCCTGGAGATCTACCAGGTCCACGTCGCTCCTGAAGACATGGGCAAAGTGATCGGTAGAAAAGGCCGGATTGCGAATGCCATCCGCACCGTAGTCAAAGCAGGGGCTCTGCGTGAAAATCGCAAGGTCGCTGTCGATATTATCTAAGGGGTGCCCTATGGATGAAATGCAGATCCTTGTCCCTGTCGCTGTGAAGTCCAAGCTGACAGAGGCACTGAAGACCACTTTGCTGAATGAAATCAATACGAACCTGTCGCGTGTCGAACATGACATGGCTCAGCTTGAATTTCAGGCAAACGGCCGCATTGCTGAACAGGCTAAAGTCAATATCCAAGCAGCTTCTCAGCTCCGTGCTTCATTTGAAGCCCAGAAGGCGCAGATGCAGCAGGTGAAGGAAAAGCTGACGAACGATAAAGAACACCTGGAAAAGCTGGCTATCGGTGCAGAACTCAACCGCGCACCGATCAACCGTCTCGTGACCATTCATGTCGGTGACGATATGAACAACATCGTAGGCGGGGAAATCCTGGTTGAAGACGGTAAGATTATTGCTTTCCGTGAATGATATGAAATCCGATGTCAAGGTACTCATCGGCCGAATCGTAGCCCCGCATGGTGTGCGGGGTGATTTGCGTATGTTCCCCGATATCGATCGGCCGGAAGTGATCCGTTCGCTGGAGTATCTCTGGATCGGGGGAAAAAAATATCGGCTCATGTCCTGCCGTCCACACAAGAATATTTATATTCTCCATGTGGAAGGCGTAGAAGACAGAAACCAGACCGAGCTCATGCGTGGCATGGAAGTCGAAGTGCCTGCCTCGGCGCTGCCAAAGCGGACAGACGGCACCTACTACTACCACGAGCTTTTAGGACTTAAAGTCGTGACGGAAGAGGGTGAGCCTGTCGGTATCCTGAAGGAGATCATCGAGACCAAGGCAAATAACGTGTACAGCGTCATTTCCGAAGAGGGAAAGGAGACCCTGATCCCTGCGATCCCGCCCTGTATCCTTCATGTAGACCCTGCAGGCGGCACCATGACAGTCAAGCTTTTGGAATGGGAGTAAGTCCATGAAAATCGATATCTTATCGCTATTTCCGGAATTCATAGAAGCCTTCTTCCATCAGAGCATGATCAAACGTGCTCTGGAAGGCGGCCTCATGGAGATGGCAGTGACGAATCCCAGAGATTTCACCAAGAGCCGGCATGGACAAGTCGATGACACGATCTGTGGAGGTGGGGCTGGGATGTTGATGATGTGCCAGCCTCTTTTTGATGCCGCCCATCATGTGCTGCCGGAAAAAGGACCGCGTGACCGTGTGATCTTCCTGTCGCCAGCCGGCATGCCCTTCACGCAGGACAAAGCAAAACAGCTGTATCGCGACTATGACCATCTGGTGCTCATCTGCGGGCACTACGAAGGCGTCGATCACCGCGTCGAAGAGCATCTTGCAGATGAGCTTATCTCCATCGGCGACTATGTCCTGACGGGCGGCGAGCTCAGCGCCATGGTCATCGCAGATGCCGTGGCCCGCATGGTGCCCGGCGTCTTAGGCGATGCGGGAAGCGCACAGAGCGACTCTTTCTATGAGCCGATCCTCGAGTATCCGCAGTACACCAAGCCGGCGGATTACAACGGCTGGAAAGTGCCGGATGTGCTGCTCTCCGGCCATCATGCAAACATTGCGAAATGGCGTAGGAAAGAAGCACTGAGGCGCACCTTGAAGTGTCGCCCGGATCTCTTAGAGAAGCTCACACTGACCAAGACCGATCAGAAGCTCATGCGAGAAATAGAAGAGGAGGAGAAGTAATGGCACCTGTGTATATCGGGCTCATCCACTATCCCATTTATAATAAGCACATGGAAGTCGTCACTACAGCTCTGACCAACTATGACCTCCATGACATAGCCAGAACGGCAAAAACCTATGATGTGAAGCGCTACTTCATCGTGCATCCTGTCGAAGCACAGCGTGAAATGGCGAGCCGCATCATGAACCACTGGAAAACCGGCGGCGGCGTGCATTACAATATCAACCGGAAGGAAGCCTTCGAGGAAACGGAACTGGTCCCGACCCTGGAGGATGCCATCGCTTGGATCGAAAAAGAGACAGGCAAAAAACCGGCCATCGTGACCACGGACGCCCGGGTCTATCCAAATACTGTTTCCTACACAGAAATGCGCAGGAAGATCCACGAAGAAGATACGCCGATCTTCATCCTCTTTGGTACAGGCTTTGGCATGACCAAGGAAATGATGAAACAGTTCGACTACATCGTGGAACCCATCTACGGAGCGGGTACGTACAACCATCTGTGCGTGCGCAGCGCCGTAGCCATCATCCTCGACCGCCTTCTGGGCGAACCCTGGTGGAATCAAAAGGAGGAATAACGTACTATGTCCGGACATTCTAAGTGGGAAAATATTAAGCGCAAGAAAGGCAAGACTGATGCCATTCGCGCAAGGATCACCACTAAAATCTCCAAGGAAATTACCATCGCAGCCCGCATGGGCGGCGGTGATCCCGTCGGCAACATGCGTCTGAAGCTGGCCCTCACCAAGGCTAAACAGAACAATGTACCGAAGGAAAATATCCAGCGTGCCATCGCTAAAGGCGTCGGCGCTGCCAGCGGTGCAGGCTTCGATGAAGTCACCTACGAAGGCTACGGCCCGGGAGGTGCAGCTGTCATCGTCGAATGCAATACCGATAACAGAAACCGTGCAGCCGCAGATATCCGTCATGCATTCACCCATCACGGCGGCTCTGTAGGCACACCGGGATGCGTAGGCTGGATGTTCAAGAAAAAAGGCTCTATCATTGTAGCCAAAGACGCAGCTGATGAAGACACCGTCATGATGATCGCTCTCGATGCGGGCGCTGACGATGTCACTACCGGCGAAGACAGCTATGAAATCACGACCTCTCCGGAAAACTTCCTCACCGTCTCCGAAGCCCTCGAAAAAGAAGGCATCGAAGCGGAAGCTTCCGAACTGGCTATGGTTCCAGACAACTATGTCAAGCTCGAAGGCGATGCTGCTCAGACCATGCAGCACCTCACCGATGAACTGGAAGAACTCGATGATGTACAGGAAGTGTACACCAACGCAGAACTGCCGGAAGATGCGGAATAATAAAAAAGCCACCCGAGAGGGTGGTTTTTTTATTATTTAAGGAGAATGTCGACGACGCTATGTATAAAATCCATATGAGATCTGATCCTGCGATGGGATCAGCGTTTCCTTAGGTGTATGCTCTCGCATAGAACCCCCCACCCGGCTTGTGGTGGACTTTTTTTATTGGTAGACTCATTATGAATAAGAGAGTGGAGAGACACTGATCCTGCGATGGGATCAGCGTTTCCTTTATCGTAAGGAGAGCCATTGATGCTGGAAAAAGAGATCATAGACTATTGGACAAGGCGGGCGCCAAGCTATTCGGAGATCAATCAGAAAGAGCTCTGCGGAAGGCAGAAGGATCTTTGGACGTCCTATATCATGCGACGTGTACAGGATGCCATGCCGGAGAGAGAAGGGATCAAAGCGCTTGATATCGGGGCGGGGCCCGGCTTTTTCTCTATCATTCTGGGGATGGCGGGCTGCGAGGTGACGGCACTGGATCGGAATCCTGCCATGATGGCAGAGGCGAAGAAGAATGCAGGACCGCTCGCAGAGGCGATCCATTATGTCGAGGGGGATGCGGAAGAGGTGCCGCTTCCCGCAGACAGCTACGATCTCATCGTGACGAGAAATCTCACATGGACGCTGCCGCATCCGAAAAAGGCGTATGCGAGCTGGCAGCGCGTCCTGAAAAAGGGCGGGATCCTTCTCAATTTCGATGCGAACTGGTACAACTATCTGTATAGCGAAGAAGACCGTGCTCTTTATGACAGGGACCGTGAGCAGGTCGCAGAAGCGGGGGTCTTTGACCGCTATATTTCGACTGATGTCATGGCCTGCGAACGTATCGCGCGCCAGATGCCCCTTTCGCCCAAGAAACGTCCTGCATGGGACCGGCAGGTACTTGAAGAGATGGGGATGCAGGTCACATTGTATGAGAATATTTCCGAAGAGATCCTTCTTCCGGAGGAGCAGCTGAATTTTGCGGCGACGCCGTATTTTTGCATTGAAGCAAAAAAGTGATGGGTGCATATGGTGTGGATAGTCAAGAAAGGGATCTCCTGCCTTCTCATTCTTCTCGGCGTGACATTTGTCACGTTTGCCCTGATGTATCTGGCAGGCGGAGATGCCATTTCCTATTTCTATGAAAATCAGGGAACGGCAGTTTCTCAAGAGATCATGGATGCCATGCGAAAAAAATATGGGCTGGATCAGCCGTTTCTCCTGCAGTATGGGCATTGGCTGCTGCATGCGCTCATGGGAGATATGGGGGAAAGCTATGTGTCCGGGCGCGCGGTGCTTCCGCTCATCGCATCCAAGATCCCGCATACCCTGTACCTTGCGGCGGTATCGATCGCCCTGACGCTGGTAGTGTCGATTCCGCTGGGGGTCCTTTCTGCTGTCAGGAAAGATGGCTGGTGTGACTCTCTGGCTGGCGGATTGTCCTTCCTGGGAAATGCGATGCCGAATTTTTTCGTCGCGATCCTTCTGATATATCTGCTGGCTGTGAAGATGAAGTGGTTCCCCGCTGTATCTGTGGGGCGTTCGCCTTCGGTGACCTTGCCGGCAGTGACGCTCGCGATCGCTATGAGTGCCAAGTATACGCGCCAGATCCGAGGGGTCGTACTGGCAGAGCTTCGAAAGGGCTACGTGATGGGGGCGAGAGCACGAGGGGTGAGTGAGGGGACGATCCTCTGTAAGAGTGTCATCCCGATGGCAAGTCCGGCGATCGTCACACTGCTTGCGATCTCTATCGGCAGTCTCCTTTCCGGTACGGCCGTGGTGGAGACGATCTTCCTCTGGGATGGTGTGGGCAAGCTGGCAGTGGATGCCATGATGCAGAGGGATTATCCGCTCATTCAGGCCTATGTGGTATGGATGGCCGGTATCTATATTTTGGTGAATGGCGCGGGTGATGGAGTATCGCGTCTGCTGGGGAAACGATGAGTCCTTCCGTGCTTTCCGGAGGAGAAATGATGAAAAAGATGAAATCGTCCCGCTCGCGCCTTTATTTGTGGGGAGGTCTCCTCTTGACGCTGATGCTGGGTGTGATGCTCGCTGAGTATCTGATCCCTTGGGATGCCTATGCCCAGGACTTATCGATGGCGCAGCAGCCGCCTTCTGCAGGGCACCTTCTGGGAACGGATCGATATGGGCGCGATATGCTTGCCCGTGTCCTTGTCGGAGGGCGCACCAGCATTTGGGGGGCGCTGGTGGTCGTCCTGCTTATCACTGCCATCGGGGCAGGGATCGGGACAGGAAGCGGATGGTATGGCGGACGGATCGAGCAGGCATGGATGGGACTATCGGATGTATTCCTCGCTTTTCCCGGACTGGTCCTTGCACTGGCCGTGGCAGGCGTTTCCGGCGGGGGCATGCTGCAGGCGGTCTTGGCGCTCGCGGCGATCGGCTGGCCTAAGTATGCCAGGCTGTCACGGCGCCTTACGGTTTCTTTGAAAGGGGAGCCTTATATCGACATTGCAAGGATGCGAGGGATCTCTTCCTGGAAGATCATGTACGGTCATATACTTCCGAATATGGCCGGCCCGATTTTGACGACGGCGGTACTGGATATCGGGACGATGATGATGGAGCTTGCGGCACTTTCCTTTTTGGGACTCGGCGTGAAGCCGCCGACACCGGAATGGGGCGCTATGATGAGTGAAGGACGTCGTTTCCTCCAGCTCTCACCATGGATGGTCATGGCGCCGGGGGCGGCCATGTGTCTGGCGGTCGGACTTTTTCATCTTTTGGGAGAAGCGCTGAGAGATGCATTTGATCCCAGAGAAAGGTGATGGAAGGGGGATAGCCTCATTTCCCCACATGTAGGGGTGCCTAGGGAGCACGGATCACCATGTATATGTATATAAGGAGAAGCTCATGAATAGGATTTCTAAAGCAGTATTGACTGCACTTGTTTTCACATCGCTTGCACTTGGCGGTTGTGGCGGCGGAGAGAAGGCATCCGGCGAAAAGACCTTGGTCTATGCTACGACCGGGTATGGCCGTGAGATGGGAGATGCAGGACTCGATCCACACGAGAATTATTCCGGATGGAGTACCGTGCGCTATGGCGTAGGGGAGACACTATTCCGCTTGTCCGATGCGATGACTCCGGAGCCATGGCTGGCGAAGCATTTCGAATACGTCGATGACAGCACGGTGGATATAGAGCTCCGTGAGGGGGTCTCTTTCTCCAGCGGGCGAAAAATGAACGGAGAGGCTGTGAAGGAATGTCTGGAGGCGCTGGTGGCAAAGAATCAAAGAGCGGCCTTTGACCTTAAGATCGATCGGATCGATGCCACAGAAAATACAGTGCGCATTCATACGAAGAAATCTTGCCCGAGTCTTATTTTCTATCTTTGCGATCCCTATGCAGCTATAGTGGATATGAAAGCAGACATGAAGGATGGCCGGGCGTCAGGGACAGGTCCTTATGTGGCAGACTCTGTGACGGATACGGAGATCCATCTGCACAAAAATGCGTCCTATTGGAATGGCAGCCCGAAAGTGGATCACCTGATTGTGAAGTCTGTCACTGATGGGGATGCGATGACGGCTGCGCTGCAGGCTGGAAATATCGATGCCACGTACGGACTGCCTTATGCCAGCTATCCGCTTTTTGAGGATCCTTCGAAATTTCAGATCTCCAAGGTGGCCACCAGCCGTAATTTCTTCGGTCAGGTCAATATGCATTCGCCCGTCATGCAGGATATACGCGTGAGAAAGGCGATCGACATGGCGATCGATCGCGATGGATTCGTGAATCATTTGCTGGCAGGACACGGCGAGGTGGCGGTCGGCCCCTTCCCGAAGGCCCTTCCGTTTGGTGCATCGCATGTGCATGGCGTATCGTACCAGCCAGAAGAAGCCAGAAAGCTTCTGGAAGAGGCAGGCTGGAAGGATACCGATGGAAACGGCTATGTGGATAAGGACGGGAAAGATCTGACCATCCGTTGGCTGACGTATCCGGGCCGCATGGAGCTTCCGGTACTAGCTGAGCTCGTGCAGGATAATCTGAAGCAGATCGGGATCAAGGTGGATGTCGAGTGCTCGGCAGACCATTTGAAAGTGCTTGAAGCAGGGAATTATGATGTGTATGCCAGCGCACTTGTCACGGCGCCCACGGGGGATCCGGAGTATTTCTTCCATACCTGCACGCTGGATCAGTCGACCAAGAACCGTGGCTTCTATCACAACGATCGGCTGGAAGCCCTTGCCAAAGAGATGCACCAGACATTTGATATAGAGAAACGAAATCAGCTCGCCATAGAGATGCAGCAGATCATTTTGGATGACCATGCATTTTACTTCATTTCTTATCTGCAGATGGGGATCTTGTCCAGAAAGGGCGTGACCGGTCTCGCCGCCCATCCTTCAGACTATTATGAAATTACTGCGGAGCTGGATGTACAATGAGTGAGACGGAGGTACTCCGCTTTTCCCATGTCTCTATCGCATACGGAGAGCAGGTGGCTGCCCGGGACATTTCGTTTACGCTTCCCAGAGGCGAATGCCTCGCCATTGTCGGCGAGTCTGGCAGTGGAAAGACCACGCTCTGTAAAGCCATCCTGGATCTGCTTTCCCCCGATGGACGCATCACTACCGGCGACATAGACTTCAAAGGGCAGTCCCTTTTGAAAATGAGTGCAAAAGAAAGGCGGAGCCTGCTGGGGAAGGAGATCACCACCATTTTTCAAGATACGAAGGATGCCTTTTGCCCCATTCGAACGGTGGGAAGTCAGATCCATGAGGCGATGGAAGCGCATGGCCGGATTTCGGCATCTTCACTTCGTGAAAAAGCCTTTTCTCTTATGCGGAAGCTGGGACTGGAGGAAGCCAGCCGGATCTGGGACAGCTATCCCTCTGAGCTTTCCGGCGGTATGATGCAGCGCGTGGGCATCGTGAGTGCGCTGCTGCCGGAGCCCGAGCTGATCTTGGCGGATGAGCCCACCAGTGCGCTCGATGTACTCGCCAGGCAGGAAGTGGTCAGAGAGCTTTTGCTGGTGAAAAAGGAGATCAAGGGCTCGCTTCTCTGCATCACGCATCAGATCGAGGTTGCAAGGCAGCTTGCGGATCAGGGGATGATCATCCGTCAGGGGCATATCGTAGAACAGGGGAGAGCGGAAGACCTATGGCAGCATCCGAAAGAAGACTACACGAAGCGGCTGCTCTTCGCGGGGCGTTCTTGCCGTCGTACTTTTTGATCTCTTGGGGAGAGGATATCTCTCTGCAGGTACGGGCATTTTGTCAGCATTTTCTTACCATGCATTTGACTGGAGACGCCATGGATATTCTACTGGAAGGGCGGGGCCTCACCCGAAGATTTCAAAAGAAAGGCCAGACCATCGAAGCCGTGCATGAGGTCAGCTTCACTTTGCAGAAAGGGACAGCGCTTGGGATCGTGGGAGCCTCGGGCTCCGGGAAAAGTACTCTGGCGAGGATGGCGGCGGGTCTGCTCTTGCCTTCCGAAGGAAAGCTCCTGTTCCATGGAAGCCCTTTGGAGGGAAAAAAGGGACTCAGTCATCTCTGGAAGCGGCTGCAGATGATTTTTCAGATGCCTCGCGAATCCTTTGATCCACGCTGGACACTGGAGGAAAGCATCAGGGAAGGACTGTCAAAGCAGGGAGTCCAAGGGAGAGCTGCGGAGAAAAACGCCAGGAAGGCCGCAGAGGCATGCCAGCTTCCTTTGAAGATCCTCTCGAAAAAACCGCACGAGGTCAGCGGCGGCGAATGTCAGCGGGCTGCCATCGCAAGAGCGCTCGTGCTGAAGCCGGAGATCCTTGTCTGTGATGAGATGACCAGCGCCTTGGATCCTTTGGCGCAGCAGGATATAGTAGAGCTTTTGATCGCATTAAAAAAAGAGAAACAACTTTCGTTCCTCTTCGTCAGTCATGACATCTCGCTCACAGAGCGGTTTTGTGACGCACTCCTCATTATGCATCAGGGAATATGCGTCGAGCAGGGAGCCGTGGAGGCGATCCTGCGCCATCCGAAGGAACTCTATACCCGTCGTCTGCTCGAAGCCGCTGGCGTAGGATAAAAGCAAAAAGGAGCTGTGAAGAAATGAATTCACATTTCTTCACAGCTCCTTTTTACTTTACTTTCATTTGGTTCAGGGCTCAGGGCTCTCGTGGCGGCTTCGCCGCTTTATTTTAGAAGATGGTATTCTCGTATCGCAGCCTTCCCCTCTAGGGAATGCAATTAAGTTAAGCGGCAGAACATTCTTGGCTCCCCATCGGGGGAGCTGCCCGGAGGGCTGAGGGGGCAGCACTACGGTATATCCAACATTGTTCGATGGCCGCTGGCATGCCCCATCTCGCTGCGCTCGAAATGGCGTCTCACTGGATTTTAGCGTCGCTTCGCTCCTAAAAATCCAGTTCGCTTGCACATATTGCCTTCGGCACTTCCCCCGAAGGGGGAAGCAAGTCATTACGGTGCTAACAATTTTGCGCTCCATATATTACTTCATGAACATATCGATCGCCTGATTCATGCGCGTGATGGCCTCCTGGTCATTCTCCTGCACCGCTTCCACGATGCAGTGCTCCATATGCTCCTTCAGGAGGAGCTTGCCGGTATTATTGATCTCCGCACGCACTGCGGCGAGCTGGATTAGGACATCGGCGCAGTCCCGCTCATTCTCGAGCATCTTCTTGATCGACTCCATATGGCCGATGGATTTAGATATCCGATTCATGATCGCTTTGATCTTTTGCGGGTCATGCGTATGGCTGTGATTGTGATGATGTCCGTCATGGGTGTGCTCGATCACATGGGTGTGGACATGTCCATCGCCATGATCGTGGACAAAAACTTGATTCTTTGTATCTTCCATAAGAGGTTTTGATTCCTTTCACTTTTCGTAGGAAACACGGATCCCATCTGATGAGTGATCGAATCGGCGTTTCCCGAGCTATTTAAGGAAGATGATGACGAAGCTATGTATAAAAATCCATATGAAATCCGGCTCTGCTATTTAATCAGCGTTTCCCTTATATTATACCCGATAAAAAAGGCGGTGGCTAGGGAGCCGGGCATCGGCGTGTTCATAGGGAGGCAGTGCTCCGCATACAGAGGGTGATAGGCCTCCTATATGTATGATTTTAACTCATTTCCAATGACTTCTTCATATAGAATAAGCATACATGTTCCGGTTTGCATAAAAAAGTGTATACTATAAGAAGAAGGGCAGATCAGAATTTCTTCGATCAAGAACTCCTGATCGTCCATCCTTCCGTATGATTCTATGCCAAAAGGAGGAGTCACTATGTTCCGTTTCACATTACCTAGAGATATTTATTGTGGTCATGGAGCCATTGATGAGCTGTCTTTGCTGAAGGGGCACAAGAAAGCTTTCATTTGCACCGGTGGTCATTCCATGCGGGCAGGCGGTTTCCTTCAGAAGACTGAAAAGGTGCTGAAGGACGCAGGACTTGCCACCTATACGCTCGAAGGCATCACACCGGATCCATCCATCGAAGAAGTGCAGAAGGGCGCGAAGCTGATGGAAGAATTCCAGCCGGACGTGATCGTGGCGATCGGCGGCGGTTCACCGATCGATGCAGCCAAGGCCATGTGGGTCTTCTATGAATATCCGAATCTGACATTCGATGAGATCAAAAAGCCATTCTCTTTGCCGCCGCTTCGTCAGAAGGCGATCTTCGTCGCTATCCCATCCACATCGGGGACTGCGACAGAAGTCACGGCTTTCTCTGTCATCACCGACTACTCGACGGGCATCAAGTATCCGCTTGCTGATTTCAACCTGACGCCGGATCTTGCCATCCTTGACCTCGACATCCCGTTCACCATGCCGAAGAAGCTCACCGCGCATACAGGGATGGATGCGCTGACACATGCGACCGAGGCCTATGTGTCAAAGTTTGCGAATGGCTTCACGGAACCGCTCTCCAAGCAAGCTGTCTCCGATATTTTTGACAACATCGTAGAGTCGTATCATGGAGACAAGGAAGCCAGAGGCAAAATGCATATCGCGCAGTGCCTTGCCGGCATGGCCTTCTCAAACGGACTTCTGGGGATCACACATTCTCTGGCGCATAAGATCGGTGCCGTCTTCCATGTTCCGCATGGTTGTGCGAATGCCATCTTGATGCCGTATGTCATCCAGTTCAACAAGAAGGCTTGTCTTTCGCGCTATGCCGATCTCGCTCGCGTGGCCGGACTTCCGGGACGCACAGATGCGCAGCTTGTCATTTCCTATGAGGAAGCTATCCAGAAACTGAATCAGAAGATGGACATCCCGCTGACACTCAAAGACTATGGGGTGCCGGAGGAGCTGTACCTTGCCAAGAAGGATGCCATCGCTAAGAATGCCGTCCTCGATGCCTGCACTCCGGAGAACCCGCGTGAGGCAGATGCAGAAGCTATGGCAAAGATCCTCGAATGTGCTTACTATGGGAAGACGGTAAATTTCTGAGAGATCGGTTTTAGCGAAAAAGGTGACTGCCAATAAAAAAGCACTGTGAGATCCACAGTGCTTTTTTTGGTGCGAGCGAAGGGACTCGAACCCCCATGCACAAGGCGCAGGATCCTAAATCCTGTGCGTCTACCAATTCCGCCACGCTCGCATGGCTTGCGATACCTATTATATAAGGTCAGAACCTTTTGGTCAATGGGGGGATGAGGAGAAGACTTTTGGCAGGGGAAAAAACGTATCATTTGATATTGAACTATTTAAATATTGTGATATAATGGTATATAGAGGAATGCAAATATAGAAAGGAAGGAAATACGGATCCGATCGCTCGAAGATTTCACTCTTGCCAAATCACAAGCTGTGTTCGCACCGACATTTCCTTCCTACAGGGAAGCCGACATGCGACCTCCCTGTGAGTTTTCCCAAAGGAGGGAACGACTATGAAAAAGTATGTATGCACTGTATGCGGATGGATTTACGATGAAGCTAAAGGTGATCCGGACAATGGCATCGCCCCGGGGACCAAGTTTGAAGATCTGCCGGCAGACTATGTATGCCCGGTCTGCGGCGCCGGCAAGGATGAATTTGAAGTTTATGAAGGATGATTGTTAATTATTGTTCGCGAAAACAATAAACAATACTTGACAATAAAGACGATGTGAGGTAATATAGAATCGTAAACAAAAGGAAATCACCATTGGCCGTGATGATTCCACTCATTGTTACAAATCTTTCTCAACAACTCCAAACACCTCTAAAAAGCCTCCCTTCGGGGAGGCTTTAGGCGTCTCATGGAGAAAGCAAATGTAAAAAGGCGGTGTGACAAAACATACAGGTTTTTGTCACACCGCCTTTGCTGGCGAAAGAGGCGTCTCAGAGCTGTGCCGTGCAGTGCGGGCAGCGGGTCGCATCATCTGCGATCGCTTCTTTGCAGTAGGGGCACTTTCTGATTTCCTTTGGCGGAGCTTTCGGGAAGAAGTGGTTGATCTGCTTGATGGCGATAAAAATGACGAAAGCAATGATCAGGAAATCAATGACTGCATTCAGGAATTCTCCGTATGCGATGACCGGGACGCCGAGCTCTTTTGCTTCGGCGAGCGTGGAGACCGGGGTATCGCTCAGAGGGATGAAAAGGTTGGAGAAATCGATACCACCCAGAAGGTAGCCCAGAGGAGGCATGATGACATGGCTGACCAGAGAAGAAACGATCTTTCCGAATGCAGCGCCGATGACTACACCGACTGCCATGTCTACTACATTGCCGCGGAGGGCAAAGTCTTTGAATTCTTTGAGCATACCCATGAGGGAACGTCTCCTTTCTAAAAAATAAAGAAATTATTTTTCATATCTTACCATAAGTGGAGGAAAGTTGGGAAGAGTAGAGTATAAAAATGGCAGATCGAAAAAAGAGAGCATCTGACGAGGGGACATAGAGACCGGGGCACTGTATTCTCTTATTTTTCTTACAGAGGTTTGACACATTCCTTTATCTATGCTATAGTATGTCCAATAAGCGATGAAGAAAAAGAGTACGCAGGGATTTCTTCTCTTAGCGAGTCCGGACAGTGCAAGCGGGCAGAGAAACTTTGCTGAAGTGCGTTTCAGAGCCAGGAGACCGAAAAGAAGTAGGCTCTCCCGGGGATTCCCGTTACAGGATCAGAGTCTGTTTGGACTTAAAGAGGCCGATGCGGTGACGCAACGGTGAAATTGGGTGAGAATCACGAGTCTTTCGTCCCATGGGGGAGGAAGGGCTTTTTTTATTGTTTGAAATGAAGATCTTGCCTGATGCGGCAATGTTTCGCGAGCCTTGCTGCATCCATAGAACCCGCCTCTGAACTCTTTTTCATTGATCGCCATAGTAGGAAATGATAGGAGGAAATGATATGAATAAAAATGAGGATGTCAAAAACTTAGCACAGAGCGTGCTGAAAGAGCACCAGACAAAAAAGCAGGGACGGCAGTTTATTCTCTGGATCCTGGCATTGGTCGTGGGCGCCGCTCTGGGCTGGCTCGGGATCAAGCCTTTGAATGAGCTCTTTAATTTTATCGCGACGGTATTCACCCGTTTGTTCCAGTTCATCGCGGTACCGACGATCGCGCTCGCTGTCATCACGACACTGGCTGCACTCGGCGGCAAGAAGGAAACCGGTCGTATTTTTGCACACGCAGTCGTCTACACGCTTCTCACTACCGTCTTTGCGGCAGGTATCGGGCTTGCGATGTATCTCTGGGTGACACCGGGGAATCTGCCGACGGATCTGGCGAGTGCAGGGGCTTCGAGCGTGCCGCAGAAGCTGGGAACGGTCACATACTATGACCACATCTTGAATGTCATCCCGAATAACATTCTGCAGCCATTCCTGTCCGGCAATGTACTTGCTGTCATGTTGATCGCAGCCTCCTTCGGTCTCGGGCTTGCCTTCATGCCGAAGACGGAGAATCGCGAAGTCCTCCTGAAGGGCATCCTTGGTTTTCAGGAGCTTCTCTTTACGCTGATCAAAGCGCTTCTCGCCATTCTTCCTGTCGGCATTCTGGCTTTTGCAGGGCAGCTCTCCGCCCAGATCGAAGCAGGGGTCATCGTAGGGGCGCTCGGGAAATACACGCTCGTCATCATGGCAAGTAACGGTATCCAGTTCTTCCTTGTCCTGCCGCTCTTCCTTCTGGCTCGTGGACTGAATCCGATCGATGTTTTCAAGAAAATGTCTCCTGCCATTGCAGTCGCTCTCTTCACCAAGAGCTCTGCGGGCACACTGCCGGTGACGCTTGCCTCGGCGGAGAAGAATCTAAAGGCGGATCCAGCTGTTTCCCGCTTTGTACTTCCGATCTGCACGACCATCAACATGAACGGATGCGCAGCCTTTATACTGATTACTTCGCTCTTCGTCATGCAGAATGCGGGGATCGAGCTTTCGATGACGACCATGCTCACATGGCTCATCGTCGCAGTACTCGCAGCTGTCGGCAATGCAGGCGTACCGATGGGATGCTACTTCCTGACGCTTTCCCTCATGAGCGGTATCGGCGCACCGATCGGCATCATGGGCCTCATCCTTCCGATCTATACGATCATCGATATGATCGAGACAGCAGAGAATGTCTGGTCTGATTCCTGCGTCTGCGCGATGACTGACCATGACCTGAAAGGGAAATTGAATCACGAATAGAAAAAACCGCTGTCCGAATGGTTTCGGACAGCGGTTTTTAGGTGAGGTTCAGGGTTCAAGGTTCAGGGTTCAGCGGGGGTGGTGCGGTACATTTCGTCATCCTGAGCGGAGAAAAACATCGCGTGTTAAGGAAACGCTGATTCAATCGCAGAATCAGATTCCATATGGATTTTTATACATAGCTTCGTCATCATCTTGATATAGTCGAAGTCATATTTTTCTGTGAGATCGACTTCTGCCTCGGCGAGGGAGATCGGATCCTGATCGAATGCGGAGAGGTGCATCCAGGTAGCGACCAGTACGCGGTCGACTTCTTTGCCGGCAAGGGCGGCTCTGACTTGTTCTTCTCTATTCATAAAGGGTCTTCTTTCTGTTAGCCATATTGTAGCATAGGTGGAAAGGTCGCGTGATATAATGAGGGAAAAGAGGAATGGCTGCGGGTGCAGGGTTAGCCCTTGGGGCGTGCCGTTCCTTTGATTACATTTGAAAACTTCGCTTGAATGAGAAATTAGAAATGAGAAATGCGAAATGATGGTGCGGCGCATAAGAATATAGAAGCGCCGCAGAGTATAAATAGTGGCGATGCCATGAGCTGACATTCCAGTCACTAGTCACCAGTCACTAGTAACTGGTGACTTCTAACCCCTAATCCCTAGACACTCATTCCTAATTTGAGCAAAACTTTCTTTCTTGATGCATGGGGAGATGCTCCGCGGAGCGAACACGGAACCCGACGACCTTTACAATCTAGGAGCTTTTTATGAAACTGTTTCGGACACGTTTTTCTTACCTATATATATGCTTTTCTTTCTTCTTGGCGGCTGCGCTCTGGTACACGGTGAAGATAGACTGTCTGGATCGGGCAGGAGAGCTCAAAGCGGCAGGGCGCGCGCTCTTGGACTTTGGGGACGTGACGATCCTTCTTCTGGGGACGGCGTTCTTTTCTCTTTTACTGCCCAAACTGGTCGATCGGCTTTCCGGTTTTTCTTGTTCGAGGAGAACGGCAGCAGATCGGACATGGTATCTTCCTGCATTCCTTCTGATGGTGCTTTGGCAGCTGCCCTTCCTTCTCTCGTTTTATCCGGCGCCGGGAATGAATGACACGGTCTTCATGATGGAGAATCCGCTCTATGCAAGCGTGCAGTTTCCCTGGCTGTATTCGGTGTTATACGGCTATGGTGCGGGCTGGGGAAAGGAGGTGCTGGGGAGCCGGGAGCCGGTCATCTTCTTCTTTTCTCTGCTGCAGCTTCTTTTGATCTCCTATGGGCTTACCGCCTTTGCCTTCTGGGTGAAGGGACGAGTGCATGATCTTGCCGGATGGGGGCTGTACGGGTACTTTCTCTTTTTTCCGATGGTGGGAAATTATAGTATCGCGGCAGTGCGCGATGGTCTTTTCTCGCTGGGGCTGCTCTTCTTTGTATGGCTCTTTCTTCGGCGCGCGGAAGGGGAGCCATGGGGGAGGGCGTCTCTTTGGATCCTTGCTGCGGCGCTTCTTGCGATGCTGCTTCGCAGCAATGGCCTCCTTGTCGCGCTGTCGGTATCACTTGCTCTCTTTTTTCTGGAGAAGCGGAAGGAGATCCTCCTCTTTTTTGTGATCTTTGCGTTGCTCTCCATCGTCCCCGCCCAGGTCATCCAGCGCACCCATCACTGGGAGCCGCTCTTTCAGGAGTCTATGGCGATCCCGATCCAGCAGCTGGGGCGGACAATGGTACTTGGCGGTGAGCGAAGCGAGGAAACGAAAACGCTGATGGAAAATCTTCTCACCGAAGAAGAGTGGAAGAAAGAATACTCACCCTATACCGTGGATTTCGTAAAGTGGCATGACCATTTCCATAGAAACTGGCTGAATGGGCAGAAAAAAGAATTCTTGTCGGCATGGGTGGATACCGGTCTTAGAAATCCCAGAATATATGTGGAGGGCTGGCTGACGGAGACATATGCCCTGTGGAATCTGGATCCCTTCGAGTATGGCGTGCAGTCGCGCTTCGGCTGGGCGCTTTCGGATGAGAATACGAAAGACATGAAGCCGGCAGACAATGACCGCATGGCGACGGGGGATTTCCCTTTGCCGCTTTGGCTCAAGGCGCGGCTGGCGAATGTCTCCTATGAGGGAAGCCATTTCATCGGGACGGGGCTTTCGCTCTGGATCGCGCTCTTTCTGGGACTCGTCTGGATCAGACAGGGGAAAAAGGAATATCTCTGGGCGCTTTTGCCGCTTCTAGTGAATACAGCCACTCTCCTCCTCTCCACGCCGGCCTCCTCCGTTTTCCGCTATTCCTTCGCCTATGTCCTCTGCCTGCCCGTGCTGGGAATCCTCACGGTGGTGGGACGTAGTGAAAGTGAAGGGTGATCAAGAGGTTCAATGCGCCGCACTATCCCCTTAGAACCCTTTAAGTTAGAAAGCAGAAAAAACAATCTATCCTTTATGCGAATCCTCATAGGTTAAGCGGGTTCTGAAGGTTCACAGGTTTCTTATCTTTTGCGAATATCATATATTCTAAAACTCCGCGGCGCTTCCAGATGATGATGCGCCGTACTACCCCCCTTAGAACCCTTAGAACCCCTTGAACCCTTAAAACCCATTATACCTGCTGCCCCTAGTCCCTAGTCCCCAGTCACTATTTCCAAAAGGAGTCCTCTCTATGAATGATTCACAAAAAGCTGCCATCCTCTCCGAAGGTCCCACGCTCTTGATCGCGGGACCAGGGACGGGAAAGACCTATACCATCATTCAGCGCGTGCTTTACCTTATCCGCGAGAAGAGGGTGAAGCCGGAAGAGATCATGCTGGTCACGTACACACTGAAGGCATCGAAGGAGCTGACGACGCGTCTCACGGATGTGCTGTCGAAGGCGGGCATCGAGGTGAATCTGCATGAGATGTACATCGGTACCTTCCATCACATTTGCCGAAAGATCCTGAAAGAGTTTCAGGAGTATACCCATCTTCCGAAGAATTATCTGTCGGTGGACCAGTTTGAGCAGCAGTATCTGGTGTACGAGCATCTTTCGGAATTTGCGGCGATCCCGAATTTTCGCCGTGTGATACAGGACTCCTATCTGAAGCAGGGGAAGCTGATCGGTATTTCTCCATGGCGCCAATGCCAGACGATCTGCCGCTATGTGAATGGTCTCTCCGAGGAGCTGCTCTTGCCGGAAGAGATGCGGCGGACATGCGGGAATCAACTGGGCGGGCGCATAGAAGTGCTCGCACGAATGATGATGAAGTACACGCGCCTCGAAGAGGAAAGGCATTTCATTGATTTCTCCCGCCTGCAGAAGGAGACATATGCGCTTCTTTCTTCCTATCCGGAGATCCTTGACCAGCTGCAGAAACGGATCCGGTACATCATGATCGATGAGTATCAGGATACGAATTTCATCCAAGAGCAGCTCATCCGTCTTCTGGGAGGCTCTTCGCAGCAGATATTCGTGGTGGGGGATGATGACCAGAGCATTTATCGCTTCCGTGGGGCGTCCATCGGAAATATTCTGGGATTTTCGAAGATCTATGAGACATGCCATACATGCAAGCTGGATACGAATTATCGTTCGCATCCGGGCATTGTCCGCTTCTGCATGGACTGGATGCGCGGACTCAAAAGCTGGCGCGGAGCGGATGGGCGGATGTTCCGCTATGTGAAGGGGGACATTCATGCCGCATCAGAGGAAACGGGGACGCCCGTCCTTCGCATCACGGGGAAGGATCTTTCCGAGTGCCATGCGCGGATCGCTGATTTCATCGAAGGGCTGAAAGAACGGGGGCAGATCACGGACTATAACCAAGTGGCGGTACTCTGTTCGTCCGTGAAAAGCAATGCATCGCGCGCTTTGCAGCTGCAGCTTCGACGGAAGGGGATCGCTTCCTACGCGCCGCGGGCGGGCTGGTTCTTCAAGCGACAGGAAGTCGAGTGGCTGATCGGGACGCTCCTATTGCTCTTTCCCAGTTTTTCGGATTCCATGGAAAATCGGGACGACATGCAGGAAACGAGGGGGATTCTCGATACATACTTCGAGTGCATGGGCGTCGCGCGGATGATGCTCGCAAAACCCGGGCACCGAGCGCTGAAAGACTGGCTGGACCGCACGCGGAGTGTCATTTCCTATGAGAAGAAACTCCCCGCCTCTTTTTTGCACCTCGTCTACCAGATGCTCTCCTTTGCACCATTTTCCGATATTTTGGACAGCGCGGTCCGGGGTGAATCGAATGCAGCCAGAAATCTGTCCGCCATCACGCGCCTGATTGCCCGTTTTGGCTTTTTCCTGCCGGAGAATCACGGGCATGGTGAGGAGACTGTGGAGGACGTGCATCTCTTCTTTTCCCGCTATCTGCGGCTGTGGTTTGAAAATGGCGTCAATGAGTATGAAGATGAAGAGCGCTATGCGCCCTCGGGCTCCGTATCCTTCCTGAATATCCACCAGGCAAAGGGGCTCGAGTACCCCGTTGTCATCGTGCCATCGCTCGACGAGCGGGCGCGCTGGGATGCAGAAAGTGACCTGATTTCCCGGGTGGTGGAAAAGGTGAGCGGACGAAAGCCTGCTGAGCCACCGAAGGAAATGAAAAATTTTGATCTATGGCGCAAGTACTATACGGCCTTCTCCCGCGCGGAAACGCTCCTCGTCCTCGCATCTTCTCAAAAGAAGGGGGACACCTCGGAAGAATTTCAATGGATCATGCCCGCTCTTCCAGCATATAATGCGAAAGAAGCGGACTACCACCACCTCACCTGCCGCCCTGTGGGACGGAATGTGTTCAAGCCGCGTTTCGCCTTCACGTCGCAGATCGCCCTTTATGAAGAATGTCCGATGAAGTATCTCTGGCATCGCGTCTACCGTTTCGCAGGCACGCAGGGGAGTCATGCCATGTACGGCGAGCTGGTTCATGAGACGATCGAGGATATCCACCGCGCGATCCTTCGCGGAGAGGCCGATCGAGTGACGCCCTCTGTGATCTACGGCTGGATGATGGCGAATTACATTTCCCTGTCTGATAAAGAAAATAGCTGGCTCCCTGAGGCAAAACTGAAGCAGGTCTTTTCAGAGATCCTTGGATATGTGGATTTCCGGAAAGGAAACTGGAATGATGCGCTTGCTGCCGAATGCCCTCTTGAGCTGGTCAAAGATGACTACATTCTGAACGGCACCATCGATCTTCTCTCGGGGGATGGGGATAAGGTGCGGGTTATAGACTTCAAGACAGGGAAGAAACCGCCGATGGACAGTCCCCTTATGGAGAAATACCTGAGCCAGCTCGAGGTATATGCCTACCTCGTCGAAACGAAACTCGGTCGCTCCGTGGAAAGGCTTGTCCTGTACTTCACCAGTGATGGTAAGGATCCATGCGTTGTTTTTCCTATGAGCAAAGAACGTGTGAAGAAAAGGATAGAGGAATTCGACGAGACGTCGAGGCGGATCCTGGCGCGCGATTTTGCGCGTCGCTGTGAAATGAAAAAGAACGAGCTTCCGACGGCGTGCCGGTTCTGTGATTTCAGAAAATATTGTGGAAGATAATGGGTTCAGGGTTCGGGGGTAGCCGTGGGGGCGGGTCGCCCTTTGATTCCATTTGAAAGCCTCGTTTGAATGAGAAATGAGAAATGAGAAATTAGAAATGGTGGTGGCGGCTTCGCCGCAAATATATATTTTGCAGCGAAGCTGCCACCACAACCCTGAACCCTGAACCCTGAACCCTGAACCCTGAACCCTGAACCCTGAACCCTGAACCTTGAACTCTGAATAATAAATTAGTGATTATAATAAGCATGATACATAATGAATACTATATTATTGCCCATCTATTCATATCATTTATTAAAACCATGATTGATACCAATTCATACAGGCTATTGATTTTGCGCCTTTCACTGGTTAAAATAGTACTATCAAACGCTAAAAGCGCATCAGAATGACGCGATCATCGCGTTTATTCTATTTTATTGAGAGGGAGAATCTCATGAGACGAATCCATAAAGTACTGGTAGCCAACCGCGGCGAGATCGCGATCCGCGTATTCCGAGCCTGCAGTGAAATGGGCATCCGCACCGTGGCTATCTATTCGAAAGAAGATATCCTGTCCCTGCACAGAAACCGTGCGGACGAAGCCTATCTGGTCGGTGAAGGGGATAAGCCGATCGACGCATACCTTGACATCGAAGATATCATCCGTATCTGTAAGGAGCATGACGTCGATGCCATTCATCCAGGCTACGGCTTCCTTGCTGAAAATGCGAAGCTCGCTCAGCGCTGCGAAGAAGAAGGCATCATTTTCATCGGGCCGAAGGTCGAACATCTCATCATGTTCGGTGACAAGGTGAATGCTCGCATTCAGGCAGAAAAAGCGCAGATCCCGATGATCCCGGGGACCAAGGGTGCGGTTCACAGCTTTGATGAAGTAAAGGCTTTCGCAGAAACCTACGGATTCCCGGTCATGATCAAAGCCGTCAATGGCGGCGGCGGACGCGGCATGAGAAATGTCGACCGCATGGAAGATCTGGAAGAAGCGTACAACCGTGCACGTTCCGAAGCGAAGATGGCTTTCGGTGATGATGTGGTCTATGTCGAACGCTGCATCATGAACCCGAAGCATATCGAAGTACAGGTCATGGGGGATGAACATGGCAATGTGGTGCATCTCTTCGAACGTGACTGCTCCATCCAGCGCCGTCACCAGAAGGTCATCGAAATGGCGCCGGCATGGTCTCTTCCGAAGGAGCTCAGAAAGAACATCTGCGATGCAGCTGTCAAACTGATGAAGAATGTCCACTATGTGAATGCCGGCACGGTCGAATTCTTGGTCGATCAGGATGAAAAGCACTTCTATTTCATCGAAGTCAATCCGCGTGTCCAGGTCGAACACACCGTCACGGAAATGATCACCAATGTGGATATCGTCAAGAGCCAGATCCTCATCGCTGAGGGCTATGCTCTTGACGGGCCGGAGATCGCCATTGGCCAGCAGGATGAGATCTGGTACAAAGGCGTTGCGATCCAGTGCCGTATCACCACGGAAGATCCGCAGAACAATTTCATGCCGGATACCGGTAAGATCATTGCTTATCGTTCCGGCGGCGGACCTGGCATCCGTCTCGATGCCGGCACGGCTTACACCGGCGCCGTCATCACCCCGTACTATGATTCTCTCCTCGTCAAAGTCACCGCGCATGCCCTTCATCCGAAGGACACCATCCACAAGATGCTCCGCTGCATGGAAGAATTCCGCATTTCCGGCGTGAAGACGAATATCTATTTCCTGCAGAACATGCTTCGCACCCGTGATTTCCAGGAAGGGCTCTGCGATGTCAACTACATCGACAGAAATCCGTGGCTCCTGCAGGAACCGGATATGATTTCCGACCGCGGCACGAAGCTGCTCTCCTACATCGGCGACATCACCGTCAATGGCTATGCTGGTGCCGGCCATCAGGAAAAGCCGGATTTCAATCCGCTTCCGCTGCTCGATGCAGATAAGATCGAAGCGCCGAAAGGCACCCGGCAGCTGCTCGATGAAATGGGACCGGAGAAATTCTCCAAGTGGGTCATGGACCAGAAGGAAGTCATGTTCATGGATACCACGTACCGTGATGCGCACCAGTCTCTGCTCGCGACCCGTGTCAGGACCCATGACATCATGAATGCCATCCATTATACGGCGGTCCATGTCCCGCAGCTTTTCTCCTTCGAGAACTGGGGCGGCGCGACCTTCGACGTGGCTTATCGTTTTCTTGATGAAAGCCCGTGGGAACGCCTTCGCCAGATGAGAAAAGCCGCACCGAACATCCTCTTCCAGATGCTGACCCGCGGTGCGAATACCGTCGGCTATACCAACTATCCGGAAAATGTTATCCGTCACTTCATCGATCAGGCGGCTGACAATGGCGTCGACGTATTCCGTATCTTCGACTGCCTGAACCAGCTCAGCCATATGACCGTCACCATCGATGAAGTCCGCAAGAAAGAAAAGCTTGCCGAAGCCTGCTTCTGCTACACCGGCGATATCATGGATCCGAATCGCCAGAAGTACTCCCTGAAATACTACACCGACCTTGCGAAACAGATGCAGGATGCCGGTGCGAATATCATCGCGATCAAAGATATGGCAGGTCTCCTCAAGCCGGAAGCTGCGTATGCCCTGATCTCTGCGCTGAAAGATGCTGTCGATCTCCCTATCCATCTCCATAGCCATGAAGGTGGCGGATGCACCCTGTACTCCTATGCCAAAGCCGTCGATGCAGGCGTCGATATCTTAGACGTTGCGACCGGCGCACTCTCTGGCGGTACCAGCCAGCCGTCCATGACCTCCATGTACTACGCACTGCAGAATAACCCGCGCCAGCCGCAGCTGGATATCGATGCGCTTGAGACCATCGACCGCTACTGGCAGGGTGTCCGTCCGTACTATGCAGGTGTCGACTCCAAGATGACGAATCCGAATACGACCCTTTACCAGCATGAAATGCCTGGCGGACAGTACTCGAACCTGCGCCAGCAGGCAACGGCTGTCGGTCTCGGAGCCCAGTGGCCGGAAGTCTGCCGCATGTATGCGAAGGTCAATATGATGTTCGGTGATATCATCAAGGTCACCCCGTCCTCCAAGGTCGTCGGCGATATGACCCTCTTCATGGTACAGAACCATCTGACCGAGAAAGATATCTATGAAAAGGGAGATACCCTCGACTTCCCGCAGTCCGTTGTCGACTTCTTCGACGGCAAGCTCGGCATCCCGTATGGCGGCTTCCCGGAAAAACTCCAGCAGATCATCCTGCGCGGACAGAAGCCGCACCTCGAAAGCCAGCCGGAGAATGTCGACTTTGAAGAAGTCAAGATGGAAATGAAAGAGAAGCACATCCCGACCCGCGAAGAAGATGTCTCCTCCTACTGCATCTATCCGAAAGTCTTCTCCGACTACATGGATCGCTATCATAAGTATGGCGACCTCTCTCTCCTTGATACGCCGACCTATTTCTTCGGCATGAAAGTCGGTGAAGAAATCCGCATCAACATCGATGAAGGCAAGATGCTCCTCGTTCGCCTTGATAATGTCACAAAACCGGACCTGGAAGGGAACAGAGAGCTTCAGTTCGAGCTGAACGGCATGCCGCGCGAGATCAAGATCCACGACGCTCATGTGGCAGAGTCTGCGAATACCTCCAGAAAAGCGGACAAGGACGTACCGGGCGAAGTCGGTGCGACACTCTCCGGCTCTGTGGTAAAACTCCTCGTCGAAAAAGGCTCCTCTGTCAAGAAGGGCGACCCCGTCATCGTCACCGAAGCGATGAAGATGGAAACCACCATCACTGCGCCGATGGATGGTATCGTGAGTGAGATCCATGTCAAGGCTGGTCAGCGCATCGAATCCGGCGACCTCCTCATGCTTATCGAATAAGAGAAATACATAGCGCTTGAAAAAACCGCTCTGCCAAAGCAGGGCGGTTTTTGATCGTGAGAGCAGCTAGGAGGCGCATTGATTTCCCTATCCTTTTTTTGTTAAAATATAGATAATAGACAATGAAGGAGGATGAAAAAAGTGTTCACATTTTACAAAAATTCACAGAAGGGGCAGGATCTTGTCGAGTATGCGCTGATGCTCGCGATCGTCATCGGTATCGGATGGGGGATCTACTCCCAGACAGGAATCGCAGACTCGATCAAGAATGTGTTCGGAAATGCATCGAGCCTTATGGAGACGGCAAAGAAGAATACGGGAACTGTTGATATGAAAGCGATTATAGACCGGATTATAGAGAAAGAAACCAATTACCTCGGCGGTGCGTATGGTATGGGTTACAACCGTGGGCTGATACAGTCTAGTTGGCTCACGGATGTTGACAAGCAGGACCCCACGATCGGGAAGCTGGTTTCCGAGCTGGGGGCGACCATGTGGACGTATTACAATGGGCAGAATCCGAATAAGCGCGGCTACCTCGAAAACGGCGTCCTGTACTGGACCACAGAAAATTTGGACTCAGTACCATTGACGAGGAAAGATAACACTCAGGGGAACAACTGGAGCCAGGAAACCGTATTGTCCTATCGTTATGACAGGGACACGGGGACATATTCGGTGATTAAGAATCATGTCTGGCTAGATCAGCCTGGCTTTGATGGACAAAAGCACAATGGTTTGGCGCAGCTAAAGGAAGAGTATAGAAAACCCGCCGGAACAACGCTTGGTCCCTCCTACAGCACATATGCGGAAGCGCAGAAGGCTTACGAAACGGCAAAAAGAAACAATAACAATAGCGTCGTTTTCAATTAAGCAGAAAGGATGCAGCATAGGTGTGCCTCCTTTCCGCTCCATGTTCAAACTGTTCAGTATAGTGAACAAATTTCCAAAAATGGAAAAAATTTTCACTATGCTGAACAGTTTTTTGATTTTTGGAAAACTTTTCAGTATAATGAACAAAAAGAGGTGAGACAGATGATACTACGAGAACATTACATTTCCCAGATCCGTCCATTCTATGACAGTGATCTGATCAAGATCATCACAGGGATTCGCCGCTCCGGGAAATCGGTCATATTGAGTCAGATCAAAGAGGAGCTGGAGCAAGCGGGACGGCAGGTTCTTTCTCTAAATTTCGAAAACACGCGGCTGCTGCGGGAGATTCCTGATGCAGACAGCTTGATTTCCTATGTGCTGGCCCGACGAAAGGAGGGCAAGTGCTATGTGTTTCTGGATGAGGTGCAGTTGGTCAAGGATTGGAATCTAGCCTGTCGCACGCTGCGTCTGGAGGATATTTCGCTCTTTGTTACGGGCAGTAATTCCAAATTGTTGTCGAAAGAATTCACCAAGGAATTGTCGGGGCGATATGTGGCGTTCTGCATACGGCCCTTCGTGTACAAAGAGATAGCAGCGTATGCCAAAGAACTCGGAGAAGAGGCGCCGATCAGTGAGTACCTTATTTATGGAGGATTTCCGAAGCGTCTGGAATTTCGGGAGAAAGAAGCCATGCTGCGATACTTGGAGGATCTGCACCAGACGATTGTCTTGAATGATATTATGAATCGATATCAAATCCGCAAGGCGGAAGTGTTCCGGCGGTTGGTCGAGTACATCATGGTTTCGAATGGGCGTATCTTCAGTGCCAATTCGATTTCAAAATATCTGCGCAGTCAGAAAGTACAGATTTCTGTCAATACGGTCATGAAGTACTTGGGGTATCTGGAGGAGGCATATGCGATTCGCCAAGTCTCACAGTATTCTCTGAAAGCAAAGAAGAAACTGGACTTTTTTGAGAAGTTATATGATGAAGATGTGGCCTTCAATACGATTCATCAGCCGTTTGGACGCTATGATGTGACGCATAATCTGGAGAATGTGGTGTATAACGAGCTTATCTATATGGGTTATGAAGTGTATGTATATAATAACAGGGGACAGGAAATCGACTTCATCGCAGCCAAAGGGCAGAGGGAGTATCTCATCCAGGTGGCATACACGGTGGCGGAAGAGAAAGCGTATGACAGAGAGATGGGGGCGTTTGCGGGACTTGATAATGCGCGAGAAAAAATCCTCATCACAAATGATGATTTTGATTATTCGACCAGTACCGTGCGTCATGTGAAACTCAAAGATTTTCTTCTCATGCAATCATTGGATGAGAAATAGATCGATGGATCAAACTGTTCAGTATAGTGAACAAATTTCCAAAAATGGAAAAACTTTTCACTATGCTGAACAGTTTTTTGATTTTTGAAAAAGTTTTCAGCAAGAGTGGACAGGGATGCAAACGTCCTGCCTTCAGGCATCGCCTCCTATAAATATGCGGCGAAAGCCGCCACCTTCTCCGTTGAACCCGTTGAACCCGTTGAACCCGTTGAACCCTGAACCCTGAACCCTGAACCCTTTACTCCATTTACGTTTTATTTACAATCTAAACCAGACTTGTACAGCACCTATTCTTTCTTTTTTACATCCATCCTTTAGACTACAAATATCAACGCAAGAGAAAACAAAAATAAAAGGTATGTCTCTAAGGAGGACACAAAATGAAACTCAAGAAAATGATGGCACTGGCACTGGCTTCTACCGCTTTGATCGCAGCAGCAGGCTGCGGAGGAAACAGTGAGCCGGCAAAGAGCGGTGCTGCTTCCGGCGCGAAGGTGACTGGTCAGGTCACTTCTTCCGGTTCTTCCGCACTGCTTCCGCTTGTAAAGGATGCGGCGGCTAAGTTCAAGAGCAAGAATCCGGAAGTATCTCTGACTCTGAATGCCGGCGGTTCCGGCACAGGCTTGAAGCAGGTCGCTGAAGGCTCTGTCAACATCGGCAATTCCGATGTACCGGCTGAAAAGAAGCTGCCGGCTGAAAAAGCCAAAGGCCTCGTAGACCATAAGGTCTGCACCATGACTGTTGCTACCATCATCAATAAAGATATCGCTGACAAAGTGAAAAGCCTGACCTCCCAGCAGCTGCAGGATGTCTTCACAGCCAAAGTCACCAACTGGAAAGAGGTAGGCGGCCCGGATGAACCGATCGTCCTTGTCACCCGTCCGACCACCTCCGGCACCCGTGCTCTCTTCACGGAACTGGCACTGGCTGGTCAGGAAGAAGCATCCAACAAATCTCTGGAAACCGATGATAGCGGTACACTGATCCAGAGCGTCGCACAGACCAAGGGGGCTATTGGCTATGTCGCTCTTCCATACCTTGTCAATAACAAAGACGTGGCAGCTCTTGCGATCGACGGCGTGGCACCGACTCTGGAAAATACCTACAATGGCACTTACAAAGTCTGGGGCTATGAACACATGTACACCAAGGGCGAACCGACCGGCGCTGTCAAAGCCTTCCTCGACTACATTCTCTCTGATGAATATGGCGTAGAGATCGAAAAACAGGGCTACGGCGTTTCTTCCAAGATGAAGAAATAAATGGGGGGTAGCCCGTGGGGCGGCTTGTCCACTGATTGTGGATGAAAGCTTTGCTCGCCAGTTAGGAGTGAGGAGTGCTGGTGCGGCGCATAAAAATATGGAA
>ENA-OUQH01000464-OUQH01000464.1-human-gut-metagenome-genome-assembly--contig:-NODE-464-length-29816-cov-7.043782_pt1 | contig 29816 bp, 22 predicted proteins | sample MGYA00237948_ERZ548828 | MGnify/ENA primary metagenome ERZ548828 (study PRJEB26490, sample SAMN05194711) | human gut metagenome | biome: terrestrial biome; feature: human-associated habitat; material...
ACAGCTTTCAGGTATAATTGCCTTAAATCAATCTTAGTCGCTGTCTTGATGTTCAATCAATTATATAGGAGGAATTAAACAATGAAACATAATATCAGAACAAGCATTGTAATTGGACTCGTTGTTATTGCTATGTGTTCTTTTGTGACGGGATGTGCCAATAAAAAGGATTCAGCAGCGGCGAACAGTAATGATGATTTGTCAAACAAATCATCTCAAGTCGAAAACCAATTACCGAATTCGAATGATGAAAGTTCATCGAGTTCTTCTACAGATTTTCAGGCCCCGGAAGAAGGTTATTATAGTAACGACTATGATGAAATCCTGAAAATCCAAAAATCCGATGATAACACATATAACATTGAATACAGCATTACCAAGTTACTTTATGCTGAAAATGCAGTCGGAACGTATAATTCTGAAACCGGAATTCTTAGTTTTAGTGGCGGTGATGACGGCGGAGCTGTTTTTGAAGCAGATGTTGTAAACAAAGGTGACCACTTAGAGGTTACTGTAACTCAGAGCAGTTATAAAGATGCTGTAGGATCAGTACAAAGTTTTTACAAAGCAGATGATCCCAGATAAAAGCTAAAGAATATCAACTTGTACACGAAATTGTCAAACTGAATTCCAGTCCGCTGGCTTTGCCGTATGCGCAAAGCCAGTGGATTTTTTATTACCCAAAATCATGAAAGGAGCGACTACCCATGCCAAAGAAAAAACTGCCGCAGACCATCGAGGAATGTAATGCCGAACTGGAACGCACACAGAAGCTATTACAGCAGTACGAAAACCGGAACAAGATGCTCAACCGAAGATAAGGTACAATAAATTTCGCAAAAAGAAAAGACATGGTTTGCAAAAGTCTGGTAGAATGAAGTTGCGACACGCCATTCTGAAAGGAGACAACAAACCATGTCCGAAAAGATTGTACAGCTAAATGAGGAAGTTATCAAGGGGCAGATTAAGGAGCTGGTGCGCGGTAGCGTAGAGGAAACGCTCAACGAACTGCTGGAGGCTGAGGCAGAGAAACTGACACAGGCAGCCCGGTACGAGCGCAATGAACAGCGCCAGGGCTACCGCAGCGGGCACTATAGCCGCAACCTCACCACCACTTCTGGGGATGTCACTCTCAAGGTACCCAAGCTCAAAGGGATCTCCTTTGAAACTGCTATTATCGAGCGGTACCGCCGCCGGGAGAGCAGTGTGGAAGAAGCTCTCATTGAGATGTATCTGGCAGGCGTATCTGTCCGGCGTGTAGAGGATATCACGGAGGCGTTGTGGGGCAGCAAGGTATCTCCGGCAACTATTAGTGAACTGAACAAGAAGGCGTATGTCCACATCGAGGATTGGCGCAACCGTCCCTTACAGGGCGGACGGTACCCATATGTCTACGTAGATGGAATCTATCTGCGCCGTAACTGGGGCGGAGAGTTTGAGAATGTAGCCATTCTGGTGGCGATTGCGGTAAATGAGGACGGCTACCGTGAGGTTCTTGGTGCTGCCGAGGGCATGAAGGAGGACAAAGCCAGCTGGGTCAGTTTCTTCCAGTGGTTGCGAGGCCGTGGTCTGGATGGGGTTAAACTGGTGGTTGGTGACAAATGCCTTGGTATGCTGGAGGCTGTGGGAGAAATATTCCCTGAAGCCAAGTTTCAGCGCTGTACGGTACATTTTTACCGCAATGTGTTCTCCGTAACACCCCGCTCCAAGGTAAAGCACGTGGCTAAGATGCTTAAGGCGATCCATGCTCAGGAAAGCAAGAAAGCTGCCCGCGAGAAAGCCCAAGCCGTGGTAGAAGAATTGCGCGCCATGAAGCTAAAGGAAGCAGCTAAGAAGGTGGAGGATAGCATCGAGGAAACGCTGACATACTGCGATTTTCCCAGCGAACACTGGAACCGCATCCGTACCAATAATGTTATTGAGAGACTGAACCGGGAAATCCGACGCCGCACCCGTGTGGTGGGCTGCTTCCCGGATGGTAACTCTGCTCTGATGCTAGTCTGTGCCCGATTGCGTCATGTAGCTGGTACTCAATGGGGCAACAAGAAGTACATGAACATGAATCATCTGGAGGTCGCCCCGGAGGACACCTCCGTTGCTGGCTGACTTTGTTCTTGCCAGACCCCGCAGACTTTTTTGCGAAAAATACTTGACACTACCTATACTTATTCCTGCATTTTTCGCCATCACCAGTGAAAACGCAATGCTTTAAAAAGTGCCTAAATCTAAGGATTTCTACAAGGCTTCTCTTTGTAGTAACACTATTGTCTCCACATGATAAGTCCACGGGAACATATCCACCGGCTGCATTTCCACTATGCGCCAACCGCGTTCAGCGAGAAACGCCGCGTCGCGCGCCTGCGTTTGAGGGTTGCACGAAATGTAGACGACGCGTTTGGGCGCAAGCTCGCACGCAGCCTTCAGGAATTCCGGCGTGGAACCCGCACGAGGCGGATCCATCATAAGCACGTCGAGCGGCGCCCCTTCGTCGGCCATACGGTGCATGTATTCGCCCGCGTCGGCCGCAACGAATTCGGCACGCTTGATGCCGTTGTGGCGCGCGTTGTTGCGGGCGTCGGCCACGGCATCAGGGCGCTCTTCGACGCCAATCACGCGCGCAGCACCCGGGTTGCCATCGACGCCACGCGCAGCCACAAGTCCAATCGTGCCCGTGCCGCAGTACGCGTCCATAAGCACCTCGGTGCCCGCAAGCTTCGCCATCTCAATCGCACGACGATACAGCACTTCCGTTTGCGTTGAGTTGACCTGGTAAAACGATTTCGAGGAAATGCGGAAACTCAGCCCGCACAACTCATCGAGAATAAAGCCTGGGCCAAACAGCGTGCGTTCCTTATCGCCCAAAATCACATTCGTTTGACGCGTGTTCACATTCTGCACGACCGTCGTGATGGACGGGTGCTTCTCGCGCAACGCGCGCACGAAGCCTTTCGCGCCAGGGAATTGATCTTCGCGCGTGACCACCGTGACCATGATTTCACCCGACGTATGCCCGACGCGCACCTGCACATGGCGAAGGAAGCCCTCGTCGGTGTCTTCGTCGTATGGCTCAATGCGGAAACGGCGCATGAGGTCGCGAATCGTAAGAATAATGCGCTTGGCTTCGCGATTTTCGAGCAGGCATTCGCCAGAATCGATCACGCGGTGCGTTCCGCGTTCGTACATGCCGCACAAAACACGCATTTGACGTGCTTTTTTGTCCCATATGCCAACATAAGGCGACACGACCTTGTTGCGATAGTAACGCGGGTCGTCCATGCCTAGAATAGGCCGCACCGCCGTTTCGGAATCAAGCAAACCGTCGAAAAGCCCTTCGACTTCATGCTGTTTGCGTTTCAGCTGTTCGGCATAAGGCACGGCAAGCCATTCGCAACCGCCGCATTTGCTATCGATGGGACAGAAAAACGCCCCTGGCACAACGCCCCCTCGAGCACAGCCCGCACGAAGCCCACCGTCGCGACGAACTGATGCGGCCTTGGCGAACTTAGTCGGTTTGCCCGATTTGGATGCCTTTCCCGATTTGTTCGACCTGTTCGGCTTATTCGGCCTGTTAGCATCGCTCGGCCCGCCCGGCCCGCCCAGCTTGCCCGGCTTGCCCAGCCTGTCCAGATTGTTTTTGCCGAAACGGGCGTCCATCGAGCGATTTCCGCCCTTGCGGTTCGGCTTCGTGCCGTCGAAGGTGGCCAATTCATTTTTCGCGGGCGCACCGCCCTTCGCGCCACGGCTTTTCGACGCGCGACGCTCGTCGACCTTTCCTGGTCGAGCACTCGGCTTGCGACGCTGAGCAGCGGCACCGCGCGCCGTAGATGAGTTTTTGTGATTTCCGCTTTTCATGCCTGCCATTCTACTATGCGTCGCCCACACGCGACACCGTCCATCCGCGGCAACACGCCCCGTACACAGGCATTTTCGCCACACGCGCAACTCGCGTATAATTGGCGGCTGAAAAACCACGCCGCGTGACGGCGTTCAAAGGCCACCCAGAAAGGCCACCCATGCCATCATTTTTCAAAGACCTTCGTGAATTCTTATGGCTCTACCGCCAAGGATTCCGGCCAACCGAATATCTTCGCAACTCCGACCGCATCTCATTGCACGCCTGCGGATGGCGCGCAAACGGAAGCGGGCGCATGAAAACGGCCCGCGACGCCGTCGCCTACCTCGAAGGATCGATGCCTGAGCAGTGGCGCCAGGTGTACTGCGGCCTCACGCCGTTTCTCGTATCGGATCGAGGCAACGTGCGCCTTATCGACGGGTCCGAGCCGCGCATGATGCTCGCGAACGGGCGCTACCAAATCGCCTACAAGCCCGAAGAACAGCACCCTTCGCGACGCGGTCGCCGCGGCGGCATGGCCCACAAGAAACGAGTATACCGTTCGGTGCTCGTAGCCATGGCATTCCTCGATTTCAAAAAAGGCGATGCCGAACATGAGGTTCATCACGTTAACGGATACCGCACCGACGATCGCCTGGTGAACCTCATGGTGCTCACGCACGACGAGCACACGCGCATCCACAACATGGGGCCCTGTGGCCTAACAGCGCCGCTCGACGATGCCGTGCGCGACGCTGGGCTTCTCGCAGAAGTAAAGCCTATGGGCACAATGAAGCTGCGCCGCATAAAGAAGAAGGCGCTCAAACGCGCGCTCGAGGCGCCCGAGGCGGCCAAAAAAGCGATTGCAGACGACAATGCGAATAATAGCGAAGCGCTCGACGCCCCAGAGATTTCGGGCGACGAATCGCAAAACCCGAACCGCGCGGAAATAATCCCCGCTGAAGCGCCTGCTGGCACGTTTACCTGCAATCCCCTGCCCGTGCTTGACGAGACGGGCGTATTCGTCACACCCGAAGCGCCTGAAATTCTCGCCATTAAGCGCGCGGAAGAAGCCCAGCACAAAGCCGAGAAACGCGCCGCCGAAGAAAAAGCTGCGGCAGAAGAGGCCGAGCTTGCGGCGATTCCCGCACGCGGCAACCATAAGGCCGAAGAGAAATCGAGCCTTCAAGCGGCCGCCGAAGAGGGCATGGCCGAAGTAGCCGAAAAAATCGACGCCGCCTGTGTGCGTTCGGGAGTCCGCGCGCAGGAAATGATTAATGGAGAAGGCCCGACCAAGGCAGCCAAACGGCGCGCGAGCAAAAAGCGCGCCGAAGCCCGTCGAGCTGAAGAAAAAGCAGCTCGACGCGAGGCTCAAAAGAAGATTGCTCGCAAAGAATCGCAGGTCGAAAGCGATGTCCTCGACGAGGCAAGCGCAGAGGTCGAGCGTGTAAGCGAATACCCCCAGGACGCCTTCATCGCCGCAGGGGACGAAGGCGTGATTGAAGAAGGCACCGTCGCAGAGGGCGAATCCGCCATCGATGAAACCGCCGCCGAAGCAGGCGAAACCGCCATCGACGAGGTCGCCGTCGCAGAGGGCAAAGCCGCTATCAATGAAGCCTTCATCGTCGAAGTATTGACGGAAGCGGAGGTTTCCGAACAGAACGAGCTCTCTGGCCAGGGTGTGCCGTCTTGCCAGAATATACCCTCTGAGCAGGGCGTTTCTGCAGAGCAGCGTACCCCTTCCGATGAGGTCGCCCCCGAAAAGCAGGCGTCTCCTTCGGAGCAGGTCGATTCCTCAAAACAAGACGTCTCTTCAAGACGGACCTCTTCTTCGAAGCAGGCCGAGCAAAAATCTGCTAAACGCTGCGAGCATTTAACAGGTTCGAAGCGCGATACGGCAGAGACCGATTGGGCCGCCGCGCGTGAAGCGCTTGCGCGCGAGACCAAGGCTTACCTGAAGGCGGCACGTAAGCTTTCTCGCAAAGACGATGCCGGCAGCAAACAGTTCGCTTCCGCTGCGAAACCGGTGTATAAGGCGCTCAAGCCTTTCCTCACCTGCCCCGACGAAGTGTGCGCTTTCGACGCGTGCCTTGTCTGCATTCGCCTCATCGCGCAAGATGCGCAAACCCGCGCACAACACGGCCAACTGGAGATGCCGCAAACAACGCATTCGTTGCTCGGCAATTTCCAAAAGCTCATGAAGGCTTCTGTGCGCAAGCTCATTCGCGCTGACGAAATCGTTGCCGCGTGCACTGAAGAGCTGCTGCGCGAAGAGGCGGCCAAGCCGGTTTACAAATCGCTTCCAAATAGCCCGTTGAAGCAATGCCTTGATATCATCAGCTCAAAGAAGCCGAAGGAAGCCGCCGAGCCGGACAAGGCGCCTCGGGCCAAGCCCGAAGAAAACACGATAACGGAAGGCAAGGCTTCCGAGGGCAAGCGCCGCCGAAGGAGGCGCCGAAAGAAAGAACACGCCGAAAACAAGGGGTCCGAAAAGCAAAACCGAAGCGCGGAATCCGAAGAAGAAACCAAAGCAGAAGCAGCCCAGTAAGACTCGCAGAAAGGCATCATCATGAATTTCATCGTTCGCTGGCTCATTACCGCCCTTGCCGTTGCGTTTACCGTTTGGCTCGTTCCTGGCATCGGCTTCGCCACAGCGGGCAATTCCGCCATCGACGTCGTGGCGTTCGCGATTGTGCTTGCCCTGCTCAATATGGCCGTGAAGCCCATTCTCCAAGCGCTAAGCCTGCCTATCACAGTGCTCACGTTCGGTCTGTTTTATCTGGTCGTGAATACGGCAATGCTGTACTTGGCATCGGGTATCTCGGGTGGGCTGTTCGGCGTTGATTTTTATATCGCGTCATTCGGCAGCGCGTTCATCGCAAGCATCGTGATTAGCATCGCAAGTTCGATTTTGAGCTCCATCATCGAATAGAACGGAAAGCGCAACAATTCCCCAAAGCGCCGCAAGCTCGACAAAGCACGCCCCTGCGCAACGCCAGTACATCAAAACGACAACCCAGCAAGAGGCGTCACCCCAATAAACAAAAAAGGAGCCTTTCGGCTCCTTTTTTAATGCGCGTCGTACTTACTCTTCGTCGCTCTTGACCCAAGAGAACATGTCGCGAATCTTCGCGCCCGTCTTCTCGATCTCATGGTTGTTGATGGCCTCGCGCTGCTCGAAGAGCCACTTGTGGCCGTTCTTGCAGTCGGCAACGAATTCCTTGGCGAACTCGCCGTTCTGGATACGCTTGAGAATAAGCTTCATAGCCTCGCGGGACTGCTCGTTGATGACCTTGGGGCCAGCGTAGTACTCGCCGTACTCAGCAGTGTTGGAGATGGAGTAGTTCATGAAGTGGATACCGGATTCGTACATCAGGTCGACGATCATCTTCATCTCGTGATAGCACTCGAAGTATGCCAACTCGGGCGGATAGCCAGCCTCGGTCAAAGTCTCGAAACCAGCCTTTACCAGCTCTACGAGGCCGCCGCAAAGAACTGCCTGCTCGCCGAAGAGGTCTTCCTCGGTTTCCTCAGCGAAGGTTGCCTTGATGATGCCGGAACGAGCACCGCCAACACCCCAGCAGTAGGACATGATGATGTCCCAAGCGTTACCGGTTGCATCCTCGTAAACGCAAGCCAGATCAGGCACGCCAGAACCCTCGGTGAACTGACGGCGAACGATGTGGCCAGGACCCTTAGGAGCGCACATAACAACGTTAACGCCTTCGGGAGCCTTGATGTAGCCGTAGTGGATGTTGAAGCCGTGAGCGAACGCAAGAGTCTTGCCAGGCTTGAGGTGCTTTTCAACGTGGTCCTTGTAAACCTGGGGCTGCTTCTCGTCAGGAACGAGGATCATGATGAAGTCTGCTTCCTCAGCAGCCTGATCCATCGTGGTGACCTTCAGGCCGGCCTCTTCTGCGACAGCCCAGTTCTTGGAGCCTTCGCGAAGACCAACGCGAACGTCAACGCCGGAATCCTTCAGGTTCAGTGCGTGTGCATGGCCCTGAGAGCCGTAGCCGATGATAGCTACCTTCATGCCCTGGATTACCTTAGGATCGACATCCTCTTCGTAATAGATCGTTACAGCCATGATTCATCCCTTCTTCTAATGACTGACTGTTATTACTATATGGTGAATTGCATCGCGCGACAGATGGCTTAGCTCACCTTGGAGCCGCGAGACATTGCAATTATACCCGTGCGAATAATCTCCTTGATGCCATAGGCACGCAGGAGGTCTTCAATGCCCGAGATCTTAGACTCGGTGCCGGTGACCTCAATGGTCAGCGACGACTTACCCACATCAACGATGTTGGCGCGGAACACGTTGGCGATCTCGATGATCTCGCTTCGGCGCTCAGGGTTGGCGTGAACCTTGAACAGCACCAACTCGCGTTCGATCGCCTGCTCTTGAGTGAGATCGGTGATCTTATGCACGCTGATAAGCTTATGCAGCTGCTTGGTGATCTGCTCATATGCAACATCGTCGGCGATCATGATGATCGTCAAACGGGAAAGCGTCTGGTCTTCGGTTGGGCCAACGGAAAGAGACTCAATGTTGAAACCGCGGCGGGAAACCAAACCGGTAACGCGAGAAAGCACGCCTGGCTTGTTTTCGACCAGTACCGAAAGGATATGCCTCTGCTGAGTGCTCATTATCGGCCTCCTTCATTGTTGGCGCTGTGCGCAGCCGCATTTGCCTCGGCAGCGTTCGCAAACGGCAGGTTCTCGAATCCCTCAAGCATGTTGGAGATAGGACCAACATTCACCGCTCCGATAATGTCATCGAGCGGAGCACCGGGAGCCACCATCGGGAATACGTTTTCATCACGATCGATGCGCATATCGAGCAGCGCAGGGCCATCGTAATCAAGCATCCACTTCATGGCGTCTTCGAGCTCGGCAGGATCGGAAACGCGCTTGCCACCCCAACCGTAAGCCTCGCACAGCTTCACGAAATCAGGATTGTCGGGCAACAGCGTTTCACTGTAGCGCTCGTTGTAGAACAAGCCCTGCCACTGATGGACCATGCCCAACGCGGAATTGTTCATAAGAAGAACCTTCACGTTGATACCCTTGACGGCTGCGGTTGCCATTTCCTGAACGTTCATCTGGAAAGAGCCATCGCCCGCAATGCACACTACTTGCTTTTCAGGGCAAGCAACCTTGGCACCGATAGCAGCCGGGAAGCCGAATCCCATGGTGCCCAAGCCGCCACTGGAAAGGAACGTGCGCGATACGTCACGGTCAATATGCTGAGCAGCCCACATCTGATGCTGCCCAACCTCAGTGGTCACAATGGAGTTCTCAGGATCGAGCAAGCTAGAAAGCAGGTCGAGAGAGCCTTCGGGCGAAATGGAGCCAGCGGGAGTGGATACGCCAGGGCTATAGAACGGATGACGGCTTCGCCATTCTTCGATTTGAGCCAACCATTCCTTGGTGCAGGGTTCGTAGCCTGTCTGCTCAAGCTGCTCGTTGATGCCACCCAGAACAACTTTCGCGTCACCTACGATAGGAATCTGAGGAATGCGGTTCTTGCCGATTTCAGCAGGGTCCACATCGATATGGATAACCTTCGCATCGGGCGCAAAGTCAGCAAGCTTACCAGTAACGCGGTCCGAGAAGCGTGCGCCTACCGCAATAAGCAAATCGGAATTAGTTACCGCATAGTTCGCAAACTTGGAGCCGTGCATGCCCACAAGGCCCAGGCTGAGCGGGTTGGATGCAGGGAATGCGCCCTTGCCCATCAGCGTAGAGACCACAGGAATCTGCAACTTTTCTGCCACCGCAAGCAATTCCTCTTCGGAATGGGATGCAATGATACCGCCGCCGATGTAGAGAATGGGGCGCTTCGCTTCCTTCATCATCTCGCATGCCTGGCGGATCTGGCGAATGTTGCCTTTAACCGTTGGCTTATACGAAGGAATCAGCACATCCTCAGGGTACTCGAACACCATTTCCGAGCCAGCGAGGTCGGAAGGAATATCGATGAGAACCGGACCGGGACGACCTGAGTTGGCGATATAGAAGGCCTCACGGAAGGTCTTGGTCATATCGTCGCAGCTCTGAAGCAGGTAGCTGTGCTTTACGATAGGCATGGTGATGCCCACGATATCGGATTCCTGGAATGCATCGGTACCGATAACACTGCGAGGAACCTGGCCGGTGATTACCACCATGGGAACGCTGTCCATATAAGCGGTGGCAATGCCAGTAACCGTGTTGGTAGCACCAGGGCCGGAAGTCACGATGACAACACCGGTTTTGCCCGTGGCACGAGCGTAGCCATCGGCTTCATGAGTCGCACCCTGCTCATGGCGAGCAAGAACATGGTTGATCTTCTTCGAATCATACAGGGCGTCATAGATCTTGATAGCTTGACCGCCTGGATAACCGAATACCGTGTCCACACCTTCGGCTTCGAGCGAAGCGATGATGGCCTCTGCGCCCAGCATCTTCTTGCCTTGTTTTTCGGTATGAGGACCGAGGCCCATCTTGGCTTCGTATTCCTTATCGATCACGCTCATCCGAAATACGCCCCCTTGTCAGCGCTGGAAACGAGCTTTGCGTAACGAGCAAGAACGCCAACCTGGTACTTGGGTTCAGGCTTCACCCAAGCAGCACGACGGGCTTCGAGCTCTTCATCGGATACTTCAAGCGTAAGGGTGCCTTCATCGATGTCGATGTCGATGATGTCGCCCTCATGGACCAAAGCAATAGGACCGCCCGCAGCAGCCTCAGGGCTTACATGGCCGATAGCAGGACCCTTGGTTGCGCCAGAGAAGCGGCCATCGGTGATGAGGGCGACGGACTTATCCAAGCCCATGCCACAGATAGCGCTGGTGGGCGTGAGCATTTCGCGCATACCAGGGCCGCCTGCAGGACCCTCGTAACGAATAACCACAACGTCGCCGGCGTTGATCTTGCCGCCGAAGATAGCCTCGCAGGCCTCTTCCTCAGACTCGAAGACACGTGCCGGGCCGCGATGTTTGCGCATATCGTCGGAAACAGCAGACTGCTTCACAACGCCGCGATCGGGAGCAAGGTTGCCGTGCATAACGCGCAGACCGCCATAAGGGCTGTAGGCATTTTCAACGGTACGAACAACTTCACCATCAACCTGCGGGCATTCCTTGATCCATTCAGCCATGGAACCGTGGCACGTCATGGCCTCGCCATCGAGCAAGCCGTGACGGCCAAGTTCGCCGATGATGGCGGGGATGCCGCCAACCGCATTCAGGTCCTCGATATGGAGCGGACCGGCAGGAGCGATGCGCGTGATGTTCGGGATCTGCTGGCAAACCTCGTTCCAGTCGTCCATGGTAATGGGGCAGCCGGCTGCGTGGCTGATTGCGGTGAGGTGGAGCATGGTGTTGGTCGATCCACCAAAAGCCATATCAAGAGCCATGCCGTTACGGATGGAATGCTCGTTGATGATGTCGAGCGCAGTGATGTCCTCCGCTACGAGCTCCATAACCTTCATACCCGCATGCTTTGCAAGGCGAATGCGCTCAGAGTACACAGCAGGGATAGTGCCATTGCCGGGAAGGGCGATGCCCAGACCCTCGGACAGGCAGCAGATGGAGTTCGCGGTGAACATGCCCGAGCAGCTACCGCAAGTGGGACATGCGGTGTTCTCGAACCACTTGCACTCTTCTTCGGTCATAGTGCCGGCGGTTACCTGGCCCACCGCGTCAAACAAGGTGTTCAGGTCGGTTTCATTTCCGCACTTGTCACGACCGGCAAGCATGGGGCCGCCGGAAACAAGGACCGTAGGAATGTTCAGACGACAAGCGGCAAGAAGCATGCCAGGAACAACCTTGTCACAAGAAGGAATGAGCACCATACCATCAAACTGGTGACCCTGCACAACGCACTCAACCGAGTCGGCAATAACCTCACGGCTGGTAAGGGAGAAATGCATACCCTCATGGTTCATGGCAATGCCGTCGCACACGCCGATAGTGGTTGCCTCCAAAGGCGTACCACCCGCCATGCGGACACCTGCTTTAACAGCTTCAGCGATCTTATCCAGGTGATTATGGCCGGGAATGATGTCATTGGTAGAAGAGATAACGGCGATGAGTGGGCGCTCAATCTCCTCATCGGTCAAACCGTCAGCCTTTAAAAGGCTTCGGTGCGGGGCACGCGCAAGGCCTTTCTTGATCGCGTCGCTTCGCATCTGATCACACCCCTTTCTCTATTGGGCTCTTAAACTCATTGAGCGGGTTTCGGAAAACCCGAGCATAAAAAAATCCTGTGCAGCAGACTGCATCAGGACCACAAAGAGAAAGGGGAAACAATGTTCCCACGGACCGATTACGGGGTCACCGATTCAGCCTACTGACCAACCACCGAATCGGAGATCGTCCGCTTCGAATGGAAGATGTTCAGGCAGAACAGCTCAGAGGCGCCTTTCGGACCGTCCAACCATTGGCTTTCAGCAACCGCCAACTCTCTGTGGGAAGGATTCGTCCCTACTTTTCCTCGTCTGCGCTTTTCAATGTTGTCACTATAGCACCATCCAAAGCCAAGAGCGCAACTTTATTTCAATAGAGTGAATTATTTTGCAAAAGCGTCACAGAACGCCATAAAAGCCCCGGGGAATACAAAAAAGAAGCCCGCCAGACCTTCATCCCCCGAAAGTCTGGCGGGCTACCTTCACGCCGAAACAATGTGCTCGCCGACGATTTAAAACCCCTCCCGCATTATGCGGAAACTCGCCCTTATATCGAATCGCGTTCGCTCATTCATTTTCAGGACTCCCCAGACCCGAAGACGTTTTCCAAATGAACGCGTTCCAATCGAACAAGACCATTAAACCATGAGTTCAGGCGAACATCAAACATCGATTTCAAATTAATTAACTGTTGTTTGATTATCACAAACTATGTATCTAACTATTATTTTGTGAGCAATCGACCTGCGTTTTCGAGAAATCTTGTTATGCAAGCGTTTCATGCAATCTGGTTTTTGCGAATCAAGCCACCCTAACAAAAAAGCCGCTGCTCCCTCACAGAGCAGCGGCTTGCTAAAGACCGAGAAGCAAATTAGCGGGGTTTTCTGGCTATCAACACGCGTGGCCTTCCCGTCAAGTCTAGAGCGATTCGAGCCTGGTCAAACCCAGCAGCGCAGGCACAATTGCGCGCTTTCTCAAGGTGTCCCTCGAACAATTCAACCGCCAGAACACCACCTGGCTTCAAATATAAAAGAGCATCGGGAAGAAAGCGCCTGAACAAATCAAGACCGTCCTCCCCGCCATCCAAAGCCAGACGCGGATCCCACTCGCTCACTTCGCGAGGAAGGGTATCACACACTTTTGTGGGTACATACGGCGGATTCGAGACAATAAGATCGAAGCTCCCCTTCTTGCCGGGATCGAGAGCGCCAAGGAGATCGCTTTCACAAACTTCGACACGATCCCCGAGCCCAAGCGCCTCTACGTTCTTTCCAGCAAGGGCCAAAGCCTCGGGGGCAATATCGAGTGCCACTACCTGCGCCGCTGGGTATTCCGAAGCGATCGAGCAGGCAATGCATCCCGAACCCGTGCATAAGTCCACAGCACGAAGCTCGGGCAATTCGGGAGAAACAACCTCGTCGCCATTTTCACCAGCAGCAACATGATCGGCAACGCGCGGAAGCTTCAGTTCCGCAAACGCCTCGCTCACCAAAACCTCAGTCTCGGGACGAGGAATCAATACATTCGGAGCAACCAAGACGGTTATATAGCGAAAGGGAACCTTGCCGCTGATAAGCTGCAGTGGCTCCCCCTTACCGCGGCGGGCTACGAAATCACGCAGAACGGCTCGCTCATCGAGCGTAAGAGGTCGCTCAAAGTTCACATACAGCTCAATACGACTCAAACCCGTAGCTTCAGACATCAGCCATTCTGCCGAAAGGCGAGGATTTTCATCGCCCTTACGCTCAAGAAACCCTACTGTCCAATCAAGAGCTGCCTTTATGGTCCACATATCGTTATCAGCCACACTGGCCACCTTTCATTACCACACGGCGATCGCATACCAAACCAGGTGCGCTCAACCTCGGTGCGAACAACGCACGCGCTCATTGCATTCGCCAAACGCATGTCGAAACGCAATACTCAAATAAAAAGGGCAGGACATCGACCCCAGGCCACGCCCTACCCTTTCAGATTCTCTTCGAATCAAAATCTCGCACAACGCTGCCAGGCACCGCAATGCAACGACAATACTAAACGGCTTCCTCAAGCTTCTGGGCTCGATCAGCTGCCTGCAGCGCAGTAATAACATCCTCCAGCAGGTCGCCCATAAGCACACCGTTGTAGGTGGAGTTGAAACCGATACGGTGGTCGGTCACGCGATCCTGAGGGGCGTTGTAGGTGCGGATTTTCTCAGCGCGGTCGCCCGAACCGATCTGGGCCAAACGCTTTGCGCCTTCAGCTGCTTGCTGCTCTGCAAGCATCTTCTCATACAAACGAGCACGGAGAACGGCCATTGCGGCAATCTTGTTCTGCAGCTGGCTCTTCTGGTCCTGAGACTGAACCACCAAACCGGAAGGCAAGTGCGTGATGCGAACCGCCGAGTCGGTGGTGTTAACGCACTGACCGCCCGGTCCGCCAGCGCGGAACACGTCAATGCGGAGATCGCTGTCTTTGATGTCGATATCGATTTCGTCCGCCTCGGGAAGGACAGCAACCGTTGCTGTCGAGGTATGGATGCGACCCTGGCTTTCCGTCTTAGGGATTCGCTGAACGCGGTGAACGCCCGATTCGAATTTCATAACGGAGTACACCTTGTTGCCCGTTACCTTGAACTGGATTTCCTTGTAGCCGCCCGCTTCGGAAGGGGAGACGTCCATGGCCTCCACTTTCCAGCCATGATGGTCGGCAAAACGCAAGTACATCTTATACAGATCGCCAGCAAAAATTGCCGCTTCATCGCCGCCCGCAGCTGCACGGATTTCAACAATGATGTTCTTCTCATCGGCAGGATCAGAAGGGATAAGCATGAACTTGATATCTTCCTCAAGCTGAGGGAGCTCGCCTTCGATACGGGAAATCTCTTCCTGAGCGAATTCCTTCATATCAGCGTCAGAGAGCATTTCCTTGGCCTCTGCCAAATCGTTGAGATCCTGCACGTACTTGCGAGCAGCTACAACAAGCGGACCCTGGTCGGCGTAACTCTTTGCAAGCTTATTGTATTCGTGCTGGTCGGCAAGAATCTGAGGATCGCCCAGCTTCTGTTCCAGCTCTTCGTATGCATCGATGATCTTCTCAAGCTTTTCGCGCATGTTCTTCCTTTTCGCATTTCAATTGCCAGTTCCACCAACCAGCCCACAAGCATGTGCCCATGAACACATCACCCGGAAAATTCACAGCCATATATTCTAGCATGAAGCCAGAAAACTAGCAGCCGCCTCCGCAGCAAGAGCACCATCGGAGACCGCCGTTACAACCTGACGCAAAGGCGTAGTGCGCACATCGCCTGCTGCGAATAAGCCCGGAACCGACGTTGTTCCGCCCTCATCGGCAACAATGTAACCCGACTCATCAAGCTCAACGACCCCACTCAGCCATTTCGTATCGGGACGTGTTCCGATGGCGACAAAGACCCCTTGGGCACGAATCGTGCTCGTTTCTCCTGTTAGGACGTTATTCAGTTGAACACCGCTCACGCGGCCCTCCTCCTGCAATACGTCCGACACAACACAGTTCCAATGTGTAACTAGGTTCCCTATGCCCTCAAGCTGCCTGGCATACCACGGGCTTGCCCTCAACGCTTCGCGGCGATGAACTAAATGAACGCTTTGCGCAACACGAGACAGATACACCACATCGGCAACGGCGCTATCGCCACCGCCTACCACAATTACATCCTTGTTGCGAAAGAAATTGCCATCGCAGGTTGCGCAATACGATACGCCCTTCCCCACTAAGGCATCAGCCCCGTCAACGGGAAGGGGAACAGGTTTCGCCCCCGTAGCAATTATCACGCTCCGCGCAGAATAGGAATCCTGTATCCCTTGAACCACGAATCTGGAATCGCCGGAATTCCCGTTGTTCACCGAAATGCCTACGGCTTTGTCGCTTTCAATAACAGCGCCGAACCGTTCCGCCTGCGCCTGCAGCGAGTAAGCCACCTCGAATCCATTGATTCCCTCGGCAAACCCTGGATAATTCTCAAGATTGTCGATGGAGAGCAGCTGCCCTCCCGCACCAAGCTCTTCGAGAATTACTGCGGAAAGGCCAGCACGTGCAGCGTAGATACCCGCCGCAAGCCCAGCGGGACCCGCACCTACAATCACGATATCGGTACGCTTTTTATCCATCATAGGAAGCACCTTCCTTCTTATCCCGGTATCGCAAGAGATTCATTGGGCAATACGAACACTCCACGGAGGCTTTGAGCGTACAATAACACCACCCAAGCAGAAACGAGCCTCCATGAGCAAGCCCCGAAAGAAACAACCCCTTCGCTCCGCAAAACAGTCACTTGCGGTGCTCGCCAATGCTTTTAAGCAGATCGGAGGCTGCGGACTCTTCGCCGCCTACGGGGCATTCCTTTTGGCGTGCTGCGCATTGTTCTGCATCCTTGAACCTGATACGTTCCCAGTTTTCGGCAACGCTGTTTGGTATTCCTTCCAAGCCATTACCACCATTGGATTTGGCGACATTGTTGCGCACACCACCATCTGTCGCGTTATCACGATTCTGATAGGGCTTTCCTCGCTCGTCGTTGTTGCCCTGATCACCGGAACCGTGGTCAATTACTACAACGAAATGATGAGGCTACGAAAAAACGACAGCATCATGACCTTCGATGAGCAAATGAGAAAGCTCACCGAGCTTTCCCCCGATGAGCTTTCCGAGCTTGAACTGAAATATCGCGACTTTACCAAACGGCATCGTCGGTAACAGATCGCCTTTAATCCAAAGCTTTGAGCAACGTCTGCTCTGACTGGACGCCCACAAACTGTCGAGCGGCAGACCCGCCCTTGAATACGATAAGCGTCGGAACACTCATTACGCCAAAACGCTGGGCAAGCTCAGGCTCCTGGTCAACATCAACCTTGTAAACAGCAGCCTTACCCTGCTTGGCAAGGGCAACGCGATCAAGAACGGGAGCCATCATCTTGCATGGCCCGCACCAAGTGGCAAAGAAGTCAACCAATACGGGATATGAAACGTTCTCGACTTTTTCTGCGAATTCAGACTGAGTGATATGAGGCACCATAACAAACTCCCTTCCGTTCCCATAAATGCAACTTAGTTAGTATCATTTAGTTTAAACCATTGTAGCACGCTTTTGAGGAATGGCGGATACCCTTCTATCATTTTGCCCCTCTATGTTGATGTATGCACTTCTCGTTTCATTATCGTCACCTGCCGAGACGCCGGAACGCCAAGGGGATCAAACCGCGCGGTACAGCGATCGGGGCAAACTCGCGAGTCAAGACGCACCGAAGAAGACGCGACGGCACAACACGACGAACGCGAAATGAATGGATGACCAAAATACAGCAACACGGTTTTCGTGCTCCATGGTCATTTTGCCCTTCAGGGCATGCCCACCCCTGCCCAACAGGATGGCGCAAATAGAAAAGCCGCAAAGCAGCGGAACTGCTTTGCGGCTCATTTTCAAAAAAACTTAACTGAGATCAAGAAGGCTAAGCGCGGGTACGAATCTCTTCCTTGACCTTTGCGCAGAATTCCTCAACGGTTGAAGGAACGGTCTCGTTGGAACGGTCGCGTACCGAAATATTGCCCTCGGCAGCTTCCTTTTCGCCCAGGATCAGCATATAAGGAACGCGGTCGATGCTGCGCGCCTCGCGGATCTTGTAGCCAATTTTCTCATCACGATTGTCAACCGTTACACGGATACCAGCCGCTTCAATCTGCTCGGCAACCTTATGGGCATAGTCGCGGCTCTTTTCGGAAACCGGCAAAATCTTTACCTGGGTCGGAGCAAGCCAAACAGGGAATTTGCCAGCATAATGCTCGATAAGAATGCCGATAAAGCGCTCAACGGAGCCGAAGCATACGCGATGTAGCATGACAGGACGCTTCTTGGAACCATCGTGGTCGGTGTACTCCAAGTTGAAGTTCTGGGGCATCTGGAAGTCAAGCTGAACCGTACCGCATTGCCACGTACGTCCAATAGAGTCCTGCAGATGGAAGTCGATCTTCGGACCATAGAAAGCGCCATCGCCTTCATTGACCTCGTATTCCATGCCCAGCTGATCGAGAGCAGTCTTAAGACCCGCCTCAGCTGCTGCCCAATCCTCATCCGATCCCATCGAATCTTCGGGGCGCGTGGAAAGCTCCACGTGGTATTTGAAGCCAAACTGCTGATATACCGAGTCAATAAGCTTCACTACGCCCACAATTTCATCAGTGAGCTGATCAGGGCGTACGAACAGATGAGCATCGTCCTGGTTGAAGCAACGAACACGGAACAAACCATGCAAGGCACCGCGAAGCTCATGGCGATGAACCGTACCGATTTCACCAGCACGAATAGGGAGATCACGATAGCTGTGCGGCTTAGAGCCATACACCAGAACGCCACCAGGGCAGTTCATGGGCTTAACGCAGAACTCCTCCTCGTCAATGATCGTGGAGTACATGTTGTCCTTGTAATGGTCCCAATGGCCAGACGTTTCCCACAGCTGCTTGCTCATGATAAGCGGCGTGGAGATTTCCACATATCCCGCCTCATGATGGATCTCACGCCAGTAATCAAGCAGGGTATTCTTCAGGATCATGCCGTTAGGAAGGAAGAAAGGAAAGCCCGGAGCCTCTTCGCGCATCATGAAGATGTCCATTTCGCGACCGATACGACGATGATCACGCTTTTCCGCCTCTTCAAGATTATGCAGATACTCGTCCAGATCGGCCTTCTTGAAGAACGCCGTGCCATAAAGGCGCTGCAGCTGTTCGCGGCTTGCGTCGCCTCGCCAGTATGCACCAGCGAGCTTCATCATCTTAAATGCGCCGATTTTACCTGCAGAGGGAACATGAGGGCCTGCGCACAGATCCACAAAAGAACCGTGGCGGTATACCGAGATCTCACCTTCGGTCAAGTCGTCGATGTGCTCAAGCTTGAAACGCTGATCAGCGAAAATTTCTTTCGCCTCTTCAACCGATACAACCTCGCGAACAAAAGGCTCGTTCCTCTTCACGATCTGAGCCATTTTCTTTTCGATAGCCGCAAAATCATCCGAAGAGATATTTTCAGGCAATTCGAAGTCGTAGAAATACCCATTGTCGGTGGCAGGACCAAATGCAATCTGAGCACCAGGGAACAGCTCCTGAACAGCCTCAGCCATGATATGCGCACAGGAGTGGCGCATGATGGAAAGAGCCTCTGGGCTCTTGTTGGTGATGATTTCGATGGTTGCCCCGTCGGTTACCTGAGCAGTAACGTCCACCAGCTCACCGTTAACCTTGCCGGCAAGCGCAGCTTTAGCAAGACTGGTGCCGATAGATGCTGCCACATCGTAAACCGTGGCGCCTTCCTCGAGAATCTTCTTCGACCCATCTGGGAGAATGATTTCCACAATCGTTTCCTTTCTTGCATAGAGCGCATAAGCGCCCATACAACCATCAACGAACGAGCTATATTACCACACAGCTCGCCTTACCTTAGCACACCAGCCGACACAATCCTTGAGCCGCTGCCAAATACAGAAAGCCCAGCCGGTCCTTCCCTGCATAAAAGAGACAGGATCGGCTGAGCCCTCACGCTACCCCGTTCGCAAACAGGCAGCTACTTGATCTTTGTTGTGCAGTACGGGCATACAGTCCATGCGGGATCAAGCGCATGATGACAGGTAGGACACAGGTTCTTCAAGCGCGTATGGCAATTTGGGCACAGCACGTAATCCGCTTCAACCGGATAACCGCAGTTTGCGCAATCGCCAAACTTCATAAGCTCACGCTGCTTCAGGGCAAGCTCGAGATCTTGCTCTTCACGATCCGCCTTAAGAAGCGGAGGGCGAATCATGCAATAAGCAACCAACCCAACGATAGGCACAACGGAAAGCAAACCCCATGCCCAGCCGAAACCACGAGCCCGGGCATCACGTGCAGCCCAGAAAATAGAGAGCAGATACAGAACTACGACAATGCCCAGCAGTGCAAACAGCACCGTCTGAACCTCACTCGTAAGGAACTGGGACATGATTTCGTTCATGGTTATCCTTCCTGGGAAATCTCAGCAAGCTCAGCACGCAAACGCGTAAGGCGGTCGGTGATATCGGCCAGCTTTGCACGGTCCTTCTCTACAACCTCAGGAGCCGCCTTGGAAAGGAAGCCAGGGTTGGAAAGTTTCTTGTCAAACTTGGTGAAATCCTTCTCCAGCTTGCCGATTTCCTTCTCCAAGCGAGCGCGCTCCTTGTCGAAGTCAACCAAGCCAGACAGAACCACATAGGCTTCCACCCCATCGGCGAGGCACACGCTGGACTCACCAGGACGCGCCGCGTCAACGGATACCGCAGAAACCTTGGTATTCGCCAACGTGGAAATCAACTGCACCTGGCTCTCGAAGAGGTTTGCCGCTGCATCGTTCTGGGCCTTAACCACTACTTCGAGCTCCGCGCGAGGCGAGATTCCGTAGCGAGCACGAATGGAACGGATACCGGAGACAACCTGGGTAACCATGGTGATGACCTGCTCGGCTTCGGGATCGATGTACTTTTCCAGCTTGTCGGCATCAGGCCACGATGCAACCATCAGATACGGTGCTTCTTTTTCACCCGGAAGCTCCTGATAGATCTGCTCGGTTACAAAAGGCATTGCGGGATGAAGCAGACGCAAGGCCGTATCAAGAACGAACACCAGATTTCGCTGCATAACAGCGCGCTCTTCCCCGCCAGCGTTCAGGCGAGCCTTCGAGAGCTCAATATACCAGTCGCAGAATTCATTCCAGAAGAACGCGTACAGTTCTCGAGCAACATCAGCGAACTCAAAGCCGTCGTATGCGGTGTCAAGGGAACGAACCAATCGGGCCAGACGCGAGAACATCCAGCGATCCGCTTCCGTCTTAGGCTCAGGCTCACCAGGAACGAAACCGTCCAAGTTCATATTCACAAAACGGGCAGCATTACGAACCTTGTTGGCAAAGTTACGGCTGCTTACCAGCTTATTCTCGTTGAACTTCAAATCCTGGGCACCGGTAACCTGCATAAGCAAACCGAAGCGCATGCCGTCGGCACCGTAATCCTGCATCAATTTCAGGGGATCCACGCCATTGCCGCGGCTCTTCGACATCGGCTTGCCATCGGCAGCCATAACCGTGGGATGGATGATGACGTCCTTGAACGGGATCTGGTCGGTAAAGTAAAGCGAAGACATTACCATGCGCGCAACCCACAAGCCCATGATGTCACGGGCGGTAGACAGCATCTGCGTTGGATAGGTGGGCTTCAGCTCGTCAGGGTTTTCCGGCCAGCCCTGCGTGGCAAAAGGCCACAGCTGCGAGGAGAACCAAGTATCAAGAACGTCTTCGTCCTGATGAACATGACCGCCGCACTTTGGGCAAACGTCGGTGTCTTCCATGAGGGCGTCTTCCCAGCCGCAGGAATCGCAATAGAACATCGGGATACGATGACCCCACCAAAGCTGACGGGAAATGCACCAATCCTTCAGGTTTTCCAGCCAATCAAGGTAAACCTGCTTCCAGCGTGCAGGGTGGAATTGGATTTCGCCGTTCTCCACCACTTCGGCAGCACGTTTCTTCAGGCGGTCAACCGCAACAAACCACTGCTCCGACAACCAAGGCTCGAGCTTGGTGTGGCAACGATAGCACGTCATAACGGAATGATCATGGTCTTCCACGTGATCAAGAAGGCCCAAAGCCTCGAATTCCGCAACAATGGCTTCACGTGCTTCATCGCGCGTCATGCCGCTGAACTTGCCGTAGCCCTCAACGACAACCGCATGCTCGTCGAAAACGTTGATCTGCTCAAGGTTGTTGCGCTGGCCCATGGCATAGTCATTCGGGTCATGGGCAGGAGTGGTCTTCACGCAACCCGTGCCGAACTCGGAATTGACATAGTAGTCGGCAAAAATCGGAATCTTACGACCTACAATAGGCAGATCGATCGTCTTGCCAACAAGATGCTTGTATCGCTCGTCCTTGGGGCTTACCGCAACACCGGTATCGCCCAACATAGTTTCGGGACGGGTGGTGGCAACAACCACATATTCCATCCCGTCAACTGGCTCGGAAAGCGGGTAGCGCAGGTACCACAAATGGCCCTTTTCATCTACGTATTCAGCCTCATCATCAGCGATAGCAGTGGTGCAGGAAGGACACCAATTAACGATTCGACGACCCTTGTAAATGAGGTCATCGTGATACCAATCGCAGAACACCTTACGAACAGCATTGGCGTATTCAGGCGACATGGTGAACTTCTCGTCGTCGTAATCGCACGAGCATCCCATGCCAGCAATCTGCTTCACAATAGTGTTGCCATAGTCTTCGCGCCAATCCCAGCATGCATCAATAAACTTCTCACGGCCGATTTCAAGGCGGGAGATGCCTTCTTCAGCAAGCTTTTTGTCCACCTTGGTTTGGGTGGCGATACCTGCATGGTCGGTGCCAAGGATCCAACGAGCCTGATAGCCCTGCATGCGAGCACGACGGATGCAGGTGTCTTGGATGGTGTCGTTCAAGGCATGGCCCATATGAAGCATGCCGGTTACGTTCGGCGGAGGAATAACGATGGTGTAAGTGTCTGCACCGTTCTTGCCGAAACCGGGCGTACGACCAAAGTACCCCTTCTCTTTCCAGGCGTCGAAAAGCGGCTTTTCCCAGTCTTGGTAAGACTGCTCTGCCTTTTTATCAGATGCCATGCCTGTTCCTTCCAAAATGTCAGATTGTGTTAGTTCCAGTAAACAGCCCAAAAGCCGCCGCATCAACCCCACTCGGGCAATGCGACGGCATAGGGGAAAATTTATTCAGTATCCGCCGCTTCGGCGCTTACCTGCTCGATAGCAGGCTTAGTGGTTCCTTCGATGTCGCTGCGGCGAATAACGACACGAGTATGCCCTTCATATTCGGGGAGCTCGTACATAACGTCCATCAACGCCTTTTCGCAGATGCTGCGCAAACCTCGAGCACCCGTCTGATGTTCAATAGCGCGCTCAGCAATAGCGGTAAGTGCATCATCCTCAAACACCAGATCGGAATCTTCGTATTTGAACATCACGGTGTACTGCTTTACCAAGGCATTCTTAGGTTCAGTGAGAACACGTACCAGATCTTCCTCGGAAAGCTCTTTGAGAGCGGTGACAACAGGAATACGACCAACGAATTCAGGGATCATGCCAAACTTGTGTAAGTCTTCCGGCAGCACCTGGGTAAGCAGTTCCGCATCGGCGGCACGCTTCGATTCGGGCATGTCGGACCCAAAACCGATATTGGTCTTGCCAACACGCTCAGCGATGATGTCGGGCAAACCAACAAAAGCGCCGCCCAGAATGAACAGGATGTTGGTCGTGTCGATGTGAATGAGCTCTTGCTGGGGGTGCTTGCGGCCGCCTTGAGGAGGAACCGATGCCTCGCAACCTTCTACGATTTTCAGCAATGCTTGCTGAACGCCCTCACCCGACACGTCACGCGTGATGGAGAGGTTTTCAGCCTTGCGGGCAACCTTATCGATTTCGTCGATATAAACGATACCGACTTCGGCGCGCGGGATGTCGAAATCAGCTGCCGTAATAAGCTTCAGCAGGATATTCTCAACGTCTTCGCCAACATAGCCCGCTTCCGTCAACGTAGTGGCGTCGGCAATAGCAAATGGCACCTTAAGCGTACGAGCGAGCGTCTGAGCCAGCAGTGTTTTGCCGGAACCGGTAGGGCCAAGAAGCATGATATTGCTCTTTGCGAGCTCAACATCACCGCTATCTGCAGCCTCTCCCAGGCTAACGCGCTTGTAATGGTTGTATACCGCAACAGAGAGCGCGCGCTTTGCCTCTTCCTGACCCACAACATGCTCTGAGAGCTGCTCGAAAAGCTCGCGGGGAGTAGGAAGATTCTCCAGAACAGGAACACCGCTATCAGAACGACCATCGTCATCGGCATCTGCAGTAACCTGAAGCACATGGTTCAGCGCATCAGATTCGAGTCCACGCAGATTAAGATCAGCCATCATGGCCTCCGCGGAAAGAGAAATGCACTCATCGCAGATAAAAATGCCATCAGGGCCCGAGATCATGGCGTTAACCTGATCGGGCGTCTTTCCACAGAACGTGCAACGGATATCTTCGCGTGCAGGGGGGACGGATCCCTTCTGATCGGTCATTCTAAATTACTCTGCTTTCTTTTCGTCAGAGGCGAAGCGAGATGCAACAACCTTGTCTACCAAGCCATAGGCACAAGCTTCTTCCGCCGTCATCCAATTGTCGCGCTCGGAATCAGCATGAACGCGCTCTACGGGCTGACCGCAGTGCTTGGCAATAATCCCCTCGAGGCGATCACGGGTTTTCTTCATCTCGGTTGCCAAGATCTGAAAATCGGTCTGCTGAGTGCGCTCGCCAGAACCGCCCATGGGCTGATGGATCATTACCTGAGCGTTAGGCAGGATGATACGCTTGCCAGGTGCGCCAGCAGTAAGCAAAACAGAACCCATAGACGCTGCAAGCCCCATGCAGATGGTAGAAACATCGCACTTGATGTACTGCATGGTGTCATAGATAGCAAGGCCTGCGGATACCGAGCCTCCGGGAGAATTGATATAAAGCGAGATATCCTTATCGGGATCAACCGACTCCAAGTGCAGGAGCTGAGCAACTACCGTATTCGCAACGGCGTCGTCGATGGGCTCGCCAAGAAATACGATGCGCTCATTGAGCAAGCGGGAGTAGATGTCGTAGCTGCGCTCACCGCGGGGCGACTGCTCCACAACGTACGGCACGAGAGCTGATTGAGTGGGGTTTATGAACATGGATACCTCTTTCACTCATTCATGTCGCTAATGCGACAGGGCTTTTATGGATCGAAGGGGCAACCATCGCCTAAGCGACAGCTGCCCCCGCGTTACTAAAGTATCAAGGACGAGCAGAAGCTCTGTTAGTCCTATTCGGCTTCCTTGGTTTCTTCGACCTCGGTAACCTTGGCCTGAGCGATAACATCGCGCAGTGCGTTTGCACGAACGATGCTCTCGCGGATCATGGGCAGACGGCCTTCCTTGCGCCATTCGTTCTCGATGAGCTCGGGATCGTCGAGGTCAGCCTGAGCAAACTCGTTATGAACGTCTTCCTCGGTTGCCTTCATGTCGAAGTGACGTGCCCAAGCATCAAGAGCGAGGTCCTGGCGTACCACGTCAGCAGCCTGCTTCTTGTTGTCTTCCTTGAACTGGTCAGCGGTGATATCCATAGCAGTGAGGTACTTGTCGAAAGTCAAGCCCATGCTGGAAAGCTGGCCATAGAAATTCTGGAGCAGGTTGGTCTCTTCGCGCTCGAGCATTGCCTCGGGGAGCTCGCCTTCGAGACGGCTGCCCAGAGCGATAAGGCACTCGTTCTCCTTGCGGCGAACCATGCTGGAACCCTTCTGGGTCTTGATGCTCTCGGCAATCTTGCTGCGCATATCCTCGAGGCCCTCGAAACCGAAGGTTTCCTTTGCCCATTCCTCGGTAACCTCGGGAACGATCTTCTTCTTGATAACGTCGATCTTGACGTCGAAGTGGAACATGCCCTTCTTCTCAAGGGAAGCAGCAACAGCAGAAGTGTCCTCGGAAAGATCAAGGTCGAAGGACTTTTCTGCACCCTTCTTCAGGCCAATGAGCTCTGCATCGAAGGACTCAGGGTATACGCCCTGGCCAAGCTCGTACAGGCGATGGTCGGCAGAAAGCGCAGGAACATCGTTGCCCTCTGCATCGGTTGCGGAAAGGGTGAGCTCCACGAATTCGCCAGGCTTAACCTTGGTGTTGGCGTTGGCATCTTTGAAGTCGTGGTAGTAGTTACGGAGTTCTTCGATCTGAGCGTCGATCTCTTCGTCGGTAGCCTCGGAAGTGGGAACCTCTACCTCAACAGGCTCGTAGCTGGAAAGCTCGTACTCGGGCTTAACCTGAACGGTTGCGGTGAAGTTGAAGGGCTTGTGGTCTTCAACAAGCTCAAGCTCGTACTGATAGTCAGGACGCTGCAGAGGCACGATGTTGTTCTCTTCGAGTGCCTGAGGGTATACCTCGTTGACAAGATCCTCGGTAACGGTGGTGCGTACTGCATCAGCGCCCATGATGTTGTCGATAACGGGACGAGGAGCCTTGCCAGGGCGGAAGCCAGGGAAGCTGTAGCGCTTGGCAACCTGACGATACGTACGCTTGATGCGTGCGTCTACATCGTCAGCGTCGACCTCGAAGCTGAACTTCACTTGGTTGTTCTCGAGAGCCTCTACTTTGATGTTCACGAATAAACTCCTTCTTGGGTACAACATTGAATCGCGTAAATGGTGCGGGTGAAAGGACTTGAACCTTCACGGGGGTTACCCACCAGAACCTAAACCTGGCGCGTCTGCCAATTCCGCCACACCCGCATTTTGGTACGCGACGTTTGCCACCCGTCCAGGGCGACAACTTCGCTATGATAACAAATCACTTTGCAGTTGTAACTCACAATGCAAAAAACGCAGAAAGGTGCACGAATCTTCTTTGATTTTCATTCGCTCAACGGTCGTCAGGCGCCCCGAACGGGAAATCAATGCGCTCTAAAGCGAGGAAACGTCCTTTGCTGTAATGGTTCGAGAAGGGGAAACCAACACGGTTCCCACCTGCCCCACCATGGCAGCATCGTCGTAGAACACGCCCTTCACCAAAGCGCCATGGGAGGAAAGACCCTCATCCTGGCTTGATATGACGATGGTGGCGCCTGCGTAACTGTCCAGAAGCGAAAGATCCTTTGTCACGCACACAATCATGTCAACACCAAGGTTCTTGTAGTCGGCAATACGCTTGGAAAAATAGCTCTGCTGCGCCGTTACCTCGTCGATAGAGAGGAAGCCGAACGTACGGCCATCCGCGCGTACAACCGTGCGCTCGTTATATCGACCCAAATCGACCACATCGACCACGATCACGCTTGCTTGCTTCTCCACATATGAGCAACGCAGAGAAAAGAGCGAAAGCGAATTTTCACCTTCCCCCTCCTTGGCAACATCTGATGCCTGAGAAGCACTTAACTCATCGTTTTTTTCCACGCTTTTCTGGATTGATTCTTTGTTAAGAGAGCGCGGCATCAATTTGCCGTCCTTCACGCCCGTAGTGTCAACCACCGTTTCACGACGGCTTTCAGCTGTCCCCTCATACACCAGCGCCGTATAGCCATCAAGACTACCAGCAGCATCATCGATGGAGCTTGCCGCCACATTCAAGGAATGGCCCAAGGTGCAGATGTAGGCGATAGCTACGGCAAGGACAGAAAACCCTAGCAAGAAGAACACAACCAGCGCCGCTTTTTCACGCGATACTTTCTTCATCGACAACCCAACCCTGCCACGCTAGTCACGACTGCCTTCGGCGCATTCGCTCTGAGCGAAGATGCGAGCCAGGAAGCGACCCGTGTGGCTTTCGGGCACCGCAGCAACTTCCTCGGGCGTGCCGGACGCCACGATAGTGCCACCGCGATCGCCCCCCTCAGGGCCAAGGTCAACCACGTAATCGGCTGCCTTGATGATGTCGAGGTTATGTTCGATGACAAGCACGGTGTTCCCCGCGTCCACCAAACGCTGCAGCACCTCAAGTAACTGACGAACGTCATCGAAGTGGAGGCCCGTGGTGGGTTCATCGAGAATATAGAAGGTTTTGCCCGTTTGGCGACGTTGGAGTTCGCTTGCAAGCTTCACACGCTGAGCTTCACCGCCGGAAAGCGTGGTGGCGGGCTGCCCCAAACGAATGTAACCCAACCCCACATCGTGCAGAGTGTCGAGCTTGCGCGCCAGCCCAGGGATCTTAGAAAAGAAACCGCGAGCCTCGTCGACCGTCATATCCAAAACGTCATACACGTTCTTGCCACGATACGTCACTTCCAGCGTTTCGCGATTGTACCTTTTGCCTTGGCACACCTCGCAATCGACGTATACGTCGGGCAGAAAATGCATCTCGATCTTTTTCTGGCCATCGCCCTTACATGCCTCGCAGCGACCGCCCGCCACGTTGAACGAGAAGCGGCCGGGAGCGTATCCGCGCACCTTCGCTTCCGGCGTAGAGGCGAACAGGGCACGGATATCGTCCCATAGGCCAATATAGGTTGCAGGGTTGGAGCGCGGTGTGCGCCCAATGGGACTCTGGTCGATGTTGACAACCTTATCGATACGCTCAGCACCCAGAAGTCGACGATACTCGCCCGCTTTGCGGTGGGCATGGTTCACGCGATTTGCGAGCGCTGGCGCCAAGGTATCGGTGATAAGCGAGCTTTTTCCCGAACCGGACACGCCCGTGATAAGCGTAAGCGTGCCGAGGGGCACCGTGAGATCGACCTTCTTCAGGTTGTTCTCGCACGCTCCCTTCAGCTGAATGGAGCCTCGGCGCGGATGGCGACGCTCGGACGGAATGGGGACACACTTACGGCCGCTTAGATACTGCGCGGTAAGAGAATCCTGAGCCTGCATAATCTCTTCAGGCGTGCCGGCAGCAACCACCTCACCACCCAACTCGCCTGCGCCAGGACCCATATCGATAACGTAATCAGCACTCCGAATGGTGTCTTCGTCATGCTCAACCACCACCACGGTATTGCCCAGATCGCGCAAATGCTCAAGCGTACCAATCAGGCGCTCGTTGTCACGCTGATGCAGGCCGATAGAGGGTTCGTCCAAGATATAGAGCACTCCCATCAAGCCTGCGCCAATCTGGGTGGCAAGGCGAATACGCTGCGCTTCACCACCCGAAAGCGTAGCCGTGGCACGTTCGAGCGTGAGGTAATCAAGCCCCACGTCAACCAAGAAGCGCAAGCGCGTCTTGATTTCCTTCACGATAGGCACTGCAATGACCGCCTGCGCATCGGAAAAGCTCAAGCCCTCAAAGAATGCGAGCGAATCACGGGACGACATCTCGCAAACCTCATGGATATTTTTACCAGCAACCGTTACCGCAAGGATCTGGGGGTTCAGACGCTTACCCCCGCAGGTTGCACAGGGAATGATGGAAAAATACTGCTCGTATTTCTGGCGCTGACGATCAGAGGACGCTTCTTTGTAGCGATGCATCACCGCTTCGCAAATGCCCTCCCATTCGATGAACCAGTAGGTTTCGCGGCCATCGACGGTTACGTAGTCCACGCGAATCTTTTCGCCGGGCGCGCCTTCCATCATGATTTTCTGGACCTTCCTTGGGATATCCTCCCAAGGAGTATCGGGGCTCACGTTGTAATGCTCGAGTACCGCCCGCATAACCTGAGGGTAATAGTTGCCCGTCCTGAACGGCGCAACCGCGCCTTCGGAGAGCGAAAGCGACTTATCGGGAACCACCAAGCTTGGGTCAACCTCTTCGCGGCTGCCAATGCCCAAGCAATCGGGACACGCACCGTACGGCGCGTTGAACGAGAAGTCACGTGGCTGGAGCTCGGTCATGGAATAACCATGCTCGGGGCACGCCAACGCAAGCGAAAACAGGTGCTCGCCTTCCGCCAAACCACCCGTAGCGCCCGAAGAGGTTACCACGTCGGCAGCCTCTTCGCCCTTGCGCATCACCTTCACCAAGACTCGCCCCTCGGCAAGCTGGCAGGCCATCTCGACCGCCTGAGCAATGCGTGCGCGCGCACTTTCCTTCAGTACGACACGGTCGACCACCACATCGATGAAATGCTTGATCTTCTTATTGAGCGTACGAGGCTGGCCATCCAACTTCACTATCTCGCCATCGATACGAACACGGCTGAGGCCCTCATGAGCCATGTCTGCGAACAGCTTGGTGAATTCTCCCTTACGACCAGCAACCACCGGCGCCATGATGATGGCCTTCGCGCCGGGATCCAAGGCCAGGATGTCATCGGTCACCTGATCGG
>ENA-OUQH01000482-OUQH01000482.1-human-gut-metagenome-genome-assembly--contig:-NODE-482-length-29209-cov-4.482610_pt1 | contig 29209 bp, 30 predicted proteins | sample MGYA00237948_ERZ548828 | MGnify/ENA primary metagenome ERZ548828 (study PRJEB26490, sample SAMN05194711) | human gut metagenome | biome: terrestrial biome; feature: human-associated habitat; material...
CGGTTTCGTGCCGCTTCGTCAATCTTAGCGCAATACTGTCTTACGTACACCCAGCAATGGCGAGGAATTTTTCGCTTTATTTTACTTCTCAGTCCATTTCCAGTTAGCAACTTCGGGGAGGTCTACGCCGTACTCAGCGATGTACTGAGCATGCTCGACGAGCTTATCCTTCATCTGCTGGACGAGGTACGCGCCGCGATTGCCAAGTTGCGGGAGATTATAGACCGCAGACATGACGAGGTTGAAGCGATCCAGTCTGTTAAGGACTCTCATGTCGAAGGGCGTGGTGATGGTGCCCTCTTCGATGTAGCCGCGGACGTGGATGTTCTTGTTGTGGCGTCTGTAAGTCAGCTCATGGATGAGGCTGGGATAGCCGTGGAAGGCGAAGATGATGGGCTTGTCGGTGGTGAAGATCATGTCGTAATCTCTCTGCGACAGGCCGTGCGGGTGCTGCTCCTCGCTCTGGAGACGCATCAGGTCAACGACGTTGACAACGCGGATGCGCAGTTCGGGGAACGCGCTGCGCAGGATGGTGACGGCGGCCAGGGTCTCAAGCGTCGGCGTGTCGCCGCAGCAGGCCATGACGATGTCAGGCTCCTGACCCTCGTCGGTGGATGCCCACTGCCAGATGCCGATGCCCTGAGTGCAGTGCTTTACGGCCTGCTCCATAGTCAGCCACTGGGGACGCGGATGTTTGGAAGCGACGATGACGTTCACGTAGTTGCGGGAGCGGATGCAGTGGTCAAAGCAGCTCAGTAGGCAGTTTGCATCCGGCGGCAGGTACAGGCGGACAACGTCGGCCTTCTTGTTGGCGACGTGGTCGAGGAAGCCGGGGTCCTGATGCGTGAAGCCGTTGTGATCCTGCTGCCAGACGTTGGAGGCGAGGACGTAGTTGAGAGACGCGATCTTCTGGCGCCAGGGGAGCTGGTTGCAGACCTTGAGCCACTTTGCGTGCTGCGAGAACATGGAGTCAACTATGCGGATGAACGCCTCATAGCTGTTGAAGAAGCCGTGGCGGCCGGTGAGCAGGTAGCCCTCGAGCATACCCTCGCACACGTGCTCGGAGAGCATGGAGTCCATGACTCTGCCGTCGGGGGCGAGATGATCGTCGGTGTCGTAGGCTTCGCCGTTCCAGACACGGTCGGTTTCCTCAAATACCGCGTTCAGTCGGTTGGAGTTCGTCTCGTCGGGGCCGAAGGAGCGGAAGTTGCGCTCCTTGTCGTTGAGCTTGTAGATATCGCGCACGAAGTCGCCGAGTACGGACATATCCTGCGCCTCGACGCTGCCGGGGAAGGGAATATCCACGCCGTACTCGCGGAAGTCGGGCATGCGCAGATCCTTCAGCAGCAGACCGCCGTTCGCATGTGGATTCGCGCCCATGCGGCGGGTGCCCTTGGGTGGGAAGTCGAGCAGCTCCTGCACGGGAGTGCCGTTCTCGTCGAACAGCTCTTCGGGATGATAGGAATGTAGCCACTGCTCGATCTGACGGATATGCTCGGGGGAATCGGGCTGAATGGGAACCTGGTGCGCGCGCCAGTAGTTTTCGACCTTCAGGCCGTCAACATATGCCGGACCTGTCCAGCCCTTCGGGCTGCGGAAAACGATCATCGGCCAGCGGGGGCGGTTCATGTTGCCGTTCTCTCTTGCGTCCTTCTGATAGGCGAGGATCTTCTCGATGCACTCATCAAGAGTGTCCGCCATGAGGCGGTGCATCTCGGCGGGGGCGCTGCCCTCGACAAAGTGCGGCTCCCAGCCGCAGCCGCGGAAGAAGTCCTCAAGCTCTTCATGCGAAATGCGCGCGAAGAGGGTGGGGTTTGCAATCTTGTAGCCGTTGAGGTGGAGTATCGGCAGCACGGCGCCGTCAGTCTTGGCGTTGACGAATTTGTTGAGCTGCCAGGAAGTTGCGAGCGGGCCGGTCTCTGCTTCGCCGTCGCCGACGACGCAGGCTGCGATGAGGTCTGGGTTATCGGTCACGGCGCCGAAGGAGTGGGCGAGGGAGTAGCCCAGCTCGCCGCCCTCGTTGATGGAACCCGGGGTCTCGGGCGCAACATGGGAGGGGATGCCGCCGGGGAAGGAAAACTGCTTGAAGAGCTTCTGCATACCTTCCTTGTCGCGGGAGATGTTGGGGTAAACCTCCTGATAGCTGCCGTCCAGCCAATCCTGAGCGACCATGGCGTTTCCGCCGTGGCCGGGGCCGGAGATATATATCATATCGAGGTCATATTTTTTGATAACTCGGTTGAGGTGAGTGTAGATAAAGTTCTGACCGGGCACGGTGCCCCAGTGGCCGACGATCTTTTTTTTGATGCTCTCTTCGGTGAGCGGTTTCTGCAGCAGAGGATCGTCAAGCAGATAAAGCTGGCAGGCGGAGAGATAATTGGCCGCGCGCCAATATGCGTCCAGCGTGGCCAGCTCCTGCTCGATTGCCGGGCAACGGGATTCAATGTCCATGTTATGACCTCCTGAATTTTTATTTTGGATGTCTGCCATCCACGGCTTCATATTAGCAGGAATACATGCTGCGTTCAAGATGGACAGTTTCGGCATTTTTAACAATTTTTACGTCTGAAAATGAATTTTGTGCATCTTGACGACCAAAAATCCGATGGAATATTCCTGCACGCTGCCGTATTCTTACAAAAAATATAGCCAAAGGAATGATGCCCATCATACCTTCGGCTATACATTTATCTGTCAATTTCTATACTGCCGCCGTTTGTGAGATCGCGTCCGTCGAGCAGTATCAGCTTTTCGGACAGCAGCCGCGCAAATCCGCTTATTATCGCGGACGCCGCGATAAGCTCGTCCGTATTCTGCACGGCAAGCTCCGTGCGGTCTTCGTGATTCAGCAGGACAGCACCGGCCATGCGCACCTGATCCACAAAGTATCCCGCAGTCACCTGATGGCGCTGGGAATAACGTTCATAGCGCGCCCTCAGCTCTTCATAGGACAAGCCCATCGGGATCAGCTTCTGCACCATCGCAATGCTGAGACTCTGCTTGAGTGTGCATATCATGATAAGATACGCGATGTGCCGACGGTAATATTTCTTCTTTATCGGCTCCGGCATGACGCGCGTGCGGACGTAGTTATTTATTGTAGCGGCGGTGATTATCTGTTCCTCCTTCAGCTCCGGAGGCATATAATCAAGATACTGCTTGAGCAGCTGCACCGTCTGCTCCATGTACAGGCCAAAATCCGGAATGTCGTCCCATGCGGGGAGGCGGAAGCGCTCAAGATATTTTTCCCAGCGGCGCAGCTTTCCGGCTATAAGTGCTTTGTCGTATCCCATGTATCCATAGCTCCCTTATCGATGTATGTTGTCATTATAGCATAAAATTCACGGATTGTAAATAATCTCGTGCTGGCATCTACTTGACTTAATGTTGAGGATATGTTAATCTAATGATGCTCATTAGATGACAAGGAGAAAAATATTATGTATATCATAATGACAGATACATCTGCGAATCTTGAACCGGCTGACTTAAAAAAGTGGGAGATTGAAGATCTGCCGCTGACCTACATGGTGGACGGCAAGTCGCCGCTCGATTCCGGAGACGCTGCATTTGACGGCCCCGCGTTCTACGCGGCGATGCGCGGCGGCGCGAAGGTAGTCACCTCGCAGGTCACGCCGCAGACATATATTGACGCGATGACCCCGTTCCTGAAAGAAGGAAAGGACGTGCTGTTTATCGGCATGTCGTCCGGTATAAGCGGCTCGTACAACTCCGCGCAGATAGCCGCAAATCAGCTGCGCGAGGAGTTCCCCGCCTGCAAGATATACACCATAGATACGCTCAGCGCCTCGCTCGGCGAGGGGCTGCTGGTCGTCAAGGCGGCGGAAAACCGCCGCAGCGGCATGAGCATCGAGGAAAACGCGGCAGAGATAGATAAGCTGCGCCATAATATGTGCCAGGTGTTCACGGTCGATGATCTTAAATACCTGCGTGGGACTGGACGGCTTTCGAGCATCAAGGCCGCGGTCGCGGCCGTTCTGAACATAAAGCCGATTCTTAAAGGTGACACCGAGGGCAAGATCGTCTGCTTTGAAAAGACCCGCGGCAGAAATAACGCCATCAAGGCGCTGGCGCAGCAGTATGACGAGATGGTGCATGAGCCGTATAATCAGTGCATCGGCATCGCTCACGCTGACTGCACCGAGGACGCCGAGCAGCTGATAGAGTTGCTCAACCGCAACAATCCACCGCACGAGATCATGCTGGTCTGCTATGAACCTGTTACCGGCTCGCACGTCGGACCCGGCACGCTCGCGCTCTTCTTCCTCGGCAGCGACGAGTTCAGAAGCAAATAAAAAGAGATAATAAAACCGCCATGCATCTTCAAAACTGCATGGCGATTTTTTATGATAATCTGCTTCGCTTGCCGTCGGCGGGCGGGATGTACCCGTAGGCGATGTTGGGATTGATCTTTTGCAGCTCCGCGTGGATGTGGTCAACGTCCTCTTCTTTGTTGAAGATGAGGTTTGCAAACTCCTTGCCGTCGTGTACAAGAATGAGACGGTAGTAGTAATAAGCGGGGCTGTCGTCCGGCTGACACTCGCTTATGCGGGTGAAGGTACGGTCAATGTAATCGTACGGGACGTAGTACTTGACGCCGAGGTCGCGGTAATACATGCACAGCTTGCCGAGACGGACGCGGCCTATCGGCTCCGCTGCGCTATAATCGTCAATATGCTCCTGATCGCTTATGCGCCTTTTGTCAACGCCTTTGAATTTCAGCCTGCCGAACAATGCGCTCCACCGCCTTTTTTCTGAAAAATATTTTTTTCATAGAATTTTTCGGGCAGCTTGCGGGAGAGAATGGTGCCGAGAACACCGGCGATGATGCCGACGATGACGCCGGCCAGTACGTCGGACGGGAAGTGAACGACGAGGTATATGCGGGCAAGCCCCATAAGTATCGCAAAGATGTACGCTGTCCAGCTCACACGCTTATCGCCGACCATGAATACGGCGGTCATCGTTGCGAAGGCGGCGGTGGTGTGACCGGAGGGGAAGCTCTTGTCGCTCTCAACGTTCTGCCCGACCAGCAGCCAGAACTGGTAGAAAATGCTGCTATCGTCCGCATACGGGCGCGGCCTCGCTATGAGCACCTTAAGGATGCAGTTCGTGAATATTGCCCCGATGGCGACGCCGAAGAGCATGGCCATACCGAAACGGCGGGTCTTTTTGAACAGCATCAGCGCGATGGACAGCAGGACGAGGATGATGCCGTCATGGCCAAGGAACGAGATGAACTCGAAAAACGGCGTGAAGAAATCGCCTGCCCAGAGATAGAGATTATGTACTGCGGTAGTTATGCTCTGGTCAAAGCCCGCGAACACGGTGTTGATCCAGAGCGCAGCTGCGGAAGCTTGCATGAAAACAGTCCTTTCAGTTTTTATTGACTGCTGCTATCATACCACACGGATAAACAAGCGTCCACTTAAAAATTGCATAATTGCCCGTTTTATACACAAAATACCTGTGGATTGGAGGTATGACCATGAAACGATTCATTGCATCCGCGGCGGCGCTGTTAATGCTTCTGACAGGGCTGATCGCACTTGAACCCAAGGCTGAGGCTGCGGGCAGCGCGCCGGTCGCGGCAAACCTAGAGCTTACGACATACCGCGGCGTTTCCGTCGGCGGGCAGCTGGCGGCGTACGATCCGGACGGCGGCGAGCTGACCTTCGAGATAACCACGCCGCCGGTGAAGGGTACTATCGAGCTTTCCGACGGCGGCAGCTTCATCTATACTCCCGCCGTGGGAAAGAAGGGGCGCGACTATTTCGGGTATAAGGCGATAGACTCCGAGGGCAACCGTTCGCAGGAGGCAACCGCGATAATCCGCATCGAGAAGCAGAAAAAGAGCATCGAATACGCGGACATGTCCGGACGTGCGGAGGAATACGCCGCCCTGCGCCTCGCGGAAACGGGCGTGTTTACCGGCGAGAAGCTGGGGGAGCGGTACTGCTTTTACCCTGAGCGGGAGTTGAGCCGCGGCGAATTTCTGAGTATGTGTATGCTCGCGGCGGGGGAGGACGCGTTCCCGAGCGTGCTGTCCACCGGCTTCGGCGACGATGCGTCCATCCCGGCGTGGATGAAGGGCTATGTGACGACCGCTGTGATGTGCGGCGTGATAGACACCGCGGCGGAGAACGAGAATTTCTCTGCGCAGGAGACGATATCCGGCGGGGACGCGGCGCTGATACTGAACGCCGCGATGGCGTATCAGGACGTGTCATATATAAAGCTGAACGCTGAAATGGATGAGGAGCTGGCTCAGGCCTGCGCGAATCTCATTGCCTACGGCGTAGTGGAGAAAAATTTCCTCCCCGGCGAAAAAATGACGCGCGCCGATGCCGCCGTACTTCTCGCGGCAGCGCTGGACGGCGCGGCGTAATATGACGAATATAATTTATGCGGGATGCTCTCATCCCGCATTTTTGCTATTTATTGAATTAATTTTCGCGTATTATGCCGTGCATGAAGCCGTCGAGCGCGGCGGTATGTATGTCCCCGGCAATAACTTTCCCATCTATAATATATATGGTAATTATAACGCTCTCGCCGCAGTCGGGGTAATTCGTCAGCAGGTAGCTGTACTGCTCGCAGCGCTTCCCGCAGTATGCCTCCATGTCGAAGCCCTGCTCCCGCTGCATGCGGTTATACTCCGCCATTATCCCGTCAAAGCTTTCGGGAATAGTGATGCTGTGGAACTCCTCCGTGGAGGTATCTATCTCCCAGCCCAGATTTTTCAGGAACTTTTCGCGGTCTGCCAACGTCGTAAAATTTGTGCGGCTGTCGATCCGCCACTTGACGAATATGAGCGCCAGAAGCAAAAAAGCCGCTCCGGCGACTATGAGCAGCGCTTTTTTGCGTGTAAAGACTGAACTTTTTGTGAACATCTCCATCACCTCGCTTATATGCTATTCAAAAAGAGCGCGGTGTATGTTATAATGCGAGACATATGATTTTTGAATTTCGGGAGGATGCTATGCCTCTGATGCGATTGGATAAGTTCCTGTCGGAGCTTGGCGTGGCCTCGCGCAAGGAACTGCGGCAGATAATAAAGAGCGGGCGCGTGCTGGTAAACGGCGCGGCGGTCAACGCTCCTGAATATAAGCTCGACCTGGAGCGGGACACGGTAGTCCTTGACGGCGAAACGCTCAGCTATGTGAAGTTTCGCTATTTCATGCTTGATAAGCCGTCCGGCGTCCTCAGCGCTACCGAGGACAGGCGGCAGAAAACGGTTCTCGACCTGCTTCCGCCGGAACTGCAGGCGCTGGAGCTGTTTCCGGTAGGCCGCCTTGATAAGGATACGAGCGGGCTTTTGCTGCTTACAAATGACGGAGATTTTGCTCATCGCGTTATTTCGCCGAAATCCGAGGTGGAAAAACTGTATTATGCTAAGGTAGACGGCGTTCCGGACGAGAGCGACGCTGCGGCGTTTGCGGAGGGCATAGTTCTTGGCGACGGGACGGAGTGCCTGCCGGCAAAGCTTGAGCCGCTGGGCTGCGGGGAATGTCTCGTAACTGTCATGGAGGGGAAGTACCATCAGGTGAAGCGGATGCTTGCCTCACGCGGGAAACCGGTGCTCGAACTGCGGCGTCTGGCAGTCGGCGGATTGGCGCTTGACGCGGCGTCGGAGCCGGGGCAGTGGCGCGAACTGGGCGAAGACGATTTGTGCAGTGTGTTTTTGGGCAGAAAGCAGTAAAAACTGCCTGTAATTTCAACGCTTTTTGAGCGTATAGGAGACAAAAGAAAAAAAGTTCACAAAAAATCTTGACGATTTCTATTGAAAATCACATAAAATGGAGTTATTATATATAAACAGATAATGCGGGAGTATGGCAAATTGGCCATAACGCAGAGGAGGCAGATTTATGTCAAGTAGAATTTTCCAGAATGTGATTATTCAGATGAAGGACGCCATCGACAGAACTATCGGCGTAGTGGACGATCAGGGCTTTATCATAGCTTGCAGCGAGCTGTCAATGATAGGCTCGCGGCTTGACGAATTCCATGTATATGAGATGGAGGCGTCGGAGCAGCCCGTGTCCATAGGCAGCAGAACCTTCTGCCCGCTGCTCTCGAACGGTTCAAGATTTGACTTTACCTCTTTTGTGGACGGCAGCGATTCCGTCGCGAGGACGCTCTGCGCCGTCGCGGCCGTGGCCTTCAACGAGGCCAAGAGCAATTATGAGGAGAAGCACAACAAGGCCGCTTTCGTAAAGAACATTATCTCCGACAATATCCTCCCCGGCGACGTTTATGTCCGCGCGAAGGAACTGCATTTCGTCACTGACGAGCCGCGCAGCGTCCTCCTCGTGCGCCAAATGGAGAATTCCGATGTCGCCGCGATCGAGACGATACAGAAGCTCTTCCCCGATAAGCAGCAGGACTTTGTCCTGAGCATCAACGAGTCCGACATCGTCATCGTCAAGGCGCTCCCCTCGGCGGAAGGCCCTGAGGTCATTGCGAGCACTGCAGCGCTCATCGAGAAGACCCTGCTTGACGAGCTTGGCATCAAGTGCGTGATCGGCATCAGCACGAACGCGCATCATCTGCGCGAGCTGGCGGATCGCTATAAGGAGGCGCAGGTCGCCATCGAGGTCGGCCGCGTGTTCGAAAACGAAAAGACCATCATCAATTACGAGAGTCTCGGCCTCGGCCGCATCATCTATCAGCTCCCGACTACTCTGTGCGAGATGTTCCTCAACGAAGTCTTCAAGAAGAATCCGATCGAGACGCTGGACGAGGACACGCTCGAGACTATCAACAAGTTCTTCGAGAATAACCTCAACGTCTCCGAGACTTCCCGCAAGCTCTACGTGCACAGAAACACTCTGGTGTACCGTCTTGAGAAGATCAAGAAGATCACCGGCCTTGACCTCAGAGAGTTTGACCACGCGATAGTCTTCAAGGTGGCCATGATGGTCAAGATGTATCTCGATTCTCTCAACAACAGCAAGTACTGATCACCGCCGCTTTCCGACGGCAATTACCTCTCACGAGGTTTTACATATATTTATAAACGAAAAACAACACATGAGGCCGCCGGCACAACGGCGGTATCCGCGGCGCCTTGACCCGATCCTGACTGCCGCATGAGGATCGCGGTGTATCTGCGTGCGGATAGAGCGGCAGATTGGAGTAAGAGTTTATGGTTCAAATGAACGATGTGAGAAAGATCTACGACAGCAGCGGGACTCTCGCGCTCGACGGCGTGGATCTGACCATCAACGAGGGTGAGTTTGTGTTCCTTGTCGGCCCCTCCGGCTCCGGCAAGACTACTATTATAAAATTGCTCACCGGAGAGATCCAGCCCACCGAGGGCACCGTTATCGTCAATGATTTTGATCTCGGCAAGCTGAAGCGGCGCAAGCTGCCCAAGATGCGCAGAACGCTGGGCATTATCTTTCAGGATTTCCGACTGATAGATAACATGAACGTGTACGATAACGTGGCGTTTGCGATGCGCGTCGTCGGCGCGTCGGCGAAGGAGATAAAAAAGCGCGTACCGTACGTGCTCGAGCTGGTCGGCCTTGAGGGCCGTGAGAAGCGCCTCCCGCAGGAGCTTTCCGGCGGCGAGCAGCAGCGTGTGGCCATTGCCCGCGCGCTGGTCAACAGCCCGCGCATGATAATCGCGGACGAGCCTACCGGCAACCTTGACCCTGTGCGCTCGCTGGAGCTTATGCTCCTTCTGGAGAAGATAAACGAGATGGGAACTACGATCCTTGTAGTCACCCATGAGAAGGAACTGGTCAACGCCTTTTCCAAGCGTGTCATAACCATTGACGGCGGCCATGTGATCAGTGACGGAATGGACGGGTATTACAGCTATGAGATTGAATAGATGCGGCTATCTTATCCGCGAAGGCTTCCGCAGCATAGGCACGCACGGATTCATGTCCTTCGCCTCGGTAACTATTATAATGGCCTGCCTTATAATCATGGGCAGCGTGTCGCTGCTCTCCGTCAATATTGACGCTCTTATAAAAGACCTTGAGAACGAGAACGAGGTCGTCGCTTTCGTCGATGAAAACATCGAGGACGAGGAGCAGGCCAAGGCCATCGGCACGGCGATATAGGAGCTCCCGAACGTTATGGACGCGGAGTTTGTCAGCCGTGACACCGCAATGGACAACTTCATGAGCAACTATGACGACGACATGATGGTCGGCATAGACGCCACCGTTTTCAAGCACCGTTTCGTTATCCACCTCAACGACATCTCGCTCATGGCGCAGACGCAGAACGAGCTGAAGAACATCGACGGGATCGTGAAGGTCAGAGCGCATCTTGACTACGCGAAGGCCTTCGTGACGATAAGAAACATTGTCAGCGTAGTTTCGCTCATCCTTATTGTTATCCTTGTCTTTGTCTCCGTGTTCATCATGTCGAACACCATAAAGCTCGCCACCTTCGGCCGCCGCGAGGAGATCGCGATAATGAAGATGGTCGGCGCGAGCAACGCTTTTATCCGGCTCCCGTTTATCGTCGAGGGTCTTGTCCTCGGCATGCTCGGCGGCGGCCTTGCGTTCCTTGCTGAGTGGGGACTTTATAATCTTGTCACCGGCAAGATCGTCACCTCGCTCACCGGCAACCTCATCAGCGTCATCCCGTTCAGTTCCGTGTCTCTCACGGTGTTCATTGTCTATATGGCGACTGGCATCCTTGTCGGCGCGTTCGGCGGCGTTAACGCTATAAAGAATTATCTGAAGGTTTGATTTACCCGATTCTCGGAAGGAGAAGTAATGAATAACAAAAAAGTTGTGTCCGTCATAGCGGTTCTCATGGCTGTGCTCATGGTTCTGTCCCTCGTGCTCAGCGTCCTGCCCATCGCCGCAAATGCGGTCAATCAGGCCGATATCGACGCTATCGAGAAGCAGAAGGACGCTCTTACGGACAAACGCACTACGATCCAAGAGAAGATAGACGCGCTGAAGGAACAGCAGGCGAGCGTGCTTGAACAGAAAGCCGCGCTCGACGAGCGCAACGAATACACGGCCGAGCAGCTCAAGCTCGTTCAGGAGCAGATCGACATCTATACCGGACTTATCAAAGAGAAGTCCAAGGAAGTCGATGCTGCCAAGAAGAAAGAGGATGAGCAGCTCAAGCGTTACCGCGAGCGCGTGTGCGCGATGGAGGAGAGCGGCGGCTACGGCTATAACATTCTCGCCATCATATTCAACTCCGGCAGCTTCGGCGAAATGCTCTCCGCTATCGACGATATGAACGAGGTCATGCAGAGCGACCGCGAGCTTGAACAGCAGTACATAGACGCCCGCGAAGCGACCGAGAGCGTAAAGGCGGAGTACGAAGAGGCCAAGGCCGGATACGAGGAAAAGCAGGACGAGCTTAAGGCGGAAAAAACCGAGCTTGAGGATCAGCTCAAGGAGGCCGAGGAGCTGCTGACCAGCCTCGAAGAGGATATAGAGAAGGCCGTCAAGGAATATGAAGTGGCGCTTGCGGCGGAAGCCGCGATGGCTGCAGAGATGAGCAATCTTGCCGCGCAGCTTGCGCGCGAGGCGGCGGAAGAGGCCGCACGGCGCGAGCAGGAATCCCAGAATAATGGCAATAACGGCAACAGCGGAAACACCGGCGATTCCGGCAGCACAGGAGACTCCGGCAATACCGGCGGCGATTCCGGTGAAACTCCGGAGCAGCCCTCGACGCCCGATGAACCCACGCCGACTCCCGCGCCTGCGGAGCCTACTCCGGCTCCCATTCCGACGCCGGAACCCTCGTCTCCTGTCACCGGAAGCCTTATGTGGCCTGTGCCCAGCAGCAATCTTGTCACCAGCCGTTACGGATGGCGCGTTCATCCGATAACCGGCACTGAGCGCTTCCACGCCGGTATCGATATCAACGGCTACGGCAACGCAGGCGGCGTCATCTATGCCGCGGACGGCGGCACGGTCGTGCGCTCGCGTTACAGCGATTCCTACGGCAACTACGTTATGATAAACCATGACGGCAACATGCAGACCCTGTATGCCCACATGAGCGGCACCGCCGTGAGCGAGGGGCAGACAGTTAATAAGGGCGATGTCATCGGTTATCTCGGCGAGACAGGCTGGGCGACCGGTGTCCATTGCCACTTTGAAGTGTATGTCGGCGGCTCTACCGTGGATCCGGAGGGATATTTCCCCGGCCTCCCACATTGGAACTGCTGACGGCTGAGGAGGAGACTATATGACTAAAGCAAAGAAAAATTCAGTCATCGCGGTACTGCTCAGCCTGACTATGGTGTTCACACTCGTGCTCGGCGTCCTGCCGAACGATGCGCACGCCGTAACTCAGGCCGATATCGACGCGCTCCAGGCGCAGAAGGACGCGCTCACCGCGCAGCGTCAGGAGAAGCAGGACATCGTTGATGAGTTGGAGAGCCAGCACGCAACCGTGCTTGAGCAGAAGCTTGCCATGGATGCGCGCAATCAGTTCACCCAGCAGCAGATAGATCTGACCAACAACCAGATAGAGCTGTACGGCCAGATGATAGAGGACAAGAAGCTCGAAGTCGAGGCCGCGAAGCAGCGCGAGGAAGAACAGCTTCAGCGCTACCGCGAGCGTGTCTGCGCAATGGAAGAGGACGGCGGCATGAACTACCTCGCCATCATCCTCCGTGCAAACAGCTTCGGCCAGCTCCTCACGCTGATGGATGACATCGGTGAGATAATGGAGAGCGACCGCAACCTTGAGGACGCTTACATAGCCGCCCGCGAGGAGACGGAGCGCGTTCAGGCCGAGTATGAGCAGACAAAGTCCGAGCTTGAGGCCAAGCAGGAAGAGCTTCGCGCCGAGCAGGAAGAGCTGCAGGCACAGATCGACGAGGCTACCGCGCTTATCGCCCAGATCGAGGACGATATGGAGAACCGCCGCGCCGAGTATGAGCAGCTCCGCAGCGCTGAAGATGAAGCGAGCGCCGAGATCGAGCGAATGATCGCCGAGCTTGAGCGCCAGAAGGAAGAGGAGCGCCGCCAGCAGGAAGAGAATAATAAGAATAACGGCGGCAACACCGGCGGAAATACCGGAGGCAGCGGATACGCCACCGGAACATGGGGCTGGCCGTGCCCGTCCTGCTATTACATAACCAGCCGTGTCGGCAACCGCTGGCATCCGGTATCCGGCGTGTGGAAGTACCACTCCGGCCTTGATATCGGCGCACAGTACGGCGCCGCGATAGTCGCATCGGATGGTGGTACGGTCTCTCTTGCCGGAGTGAACGGAGGTTACGGCAACTGTGTCATGATCGACCACGGCAACGGGTACTATACGCTGTACGGTCACATGTCCAGCATCGCCGTGTCCTACGGACAAGTTGTCAGCAAGGGTGACACTATCGGTTATGTTGGCAGCACCGGCGTTTCCACCGGCCCGCATCTGCATTTTGAGATACGCGAGGGCGGCGTCTGCATCGATCCGGAGCAGTTCTTCGGCGGTCTGTCTTACGCGCCTGACGCGGGCGACTGATATAATTTACAACCAACCGCTGGCAGGGGAATCACCTGTCAGCGGTTGGCAATGCCTTTTTAAGGGGGAACGTATATGAGCATATGGCAGCGGCTGCTCGCCGCGATAGGCAGAGTCCTGTCCGCATTCTTCAATATCCGCATCAAGCTCAAGTATGTCCTTGTGCTCGTCATTCTGCTCGTCGCGGGCTGCATCGGCGTCACCTATAACAGGATGATAAACGCCGTCGGCGGCAAGGCGGACTATGACGAGGCCATGCGCTATATTGAGATAAAGGATCTGGTTGACGAGTATTTCATCGATCCGGCAGACCGTACCGCAATGGGCAACAGCGCCGCGGCGGCCATGATAAGCGGCCTTGGCGACAAGTGGAGCTACTACATGTCCGCGGACGAATACCGTACGTATCAGCTATATTCGACAAATGAATATTCAAGCATAGGCATGTCAATAATGCAGGATGCAAACGGCGGGGGATATCAGGTCATCTCCGTCAATCCCGACACGCCTGCCGCCAAGGCCGGCATCACCTCCGGCATGATAATCACCGCCATCGACGGTGAGAGCGTCAAGGGGCAGGATATTGACAGTGTGCGTACAAAAATACGTTCCCGCATGAACACGCAGTTCATCGTCGAGGTCGGCGGGCGGGACGAATATACCGTTGACTGCACGAAAAATTACGTCAGCCCCGTCACATACCGCATGGAAAAGACCGAGGCGGGCTATGTCAAGATAGATAACTTCGAGGCCGGCAGCGGTCAGGACGCGATAAATGCCGTGGAAACGCTGCTCAATCAGGGCGCGACGGCGCTGGTCATCGACCTGCGCGGCAACGCGGGCGGCCTTGCTGCCGAAACGCGCACCTTCCTCGATTACCTTCTGCCGGGCGGGACGCTGTTCGAGTCCGTGGACAAGGCGGGCAATAAGGTTCGCTACGAGTCGGATAACGTCTGCATCCAGCTCCCGATGTGCGTGCTCATCAACGCCGAGACTCATGCCGAAGCCGAGGTGTTCGCTGCCGTTATGAAGGAATTTCAGGCGGCAAGCCTTGTCGGCGAAGCCACTACGGGCGACACCCGTACCCAGTCTACCATCGAGATATCCGACGGCAGCGCGATGCGCATTTCTACCGGCAGCTATCTGACCGCCGGAGGCACCGACATCTCCAAGGCCGGCGGCGTGATACCCGACCGTATCATCTATAACAGCGACAGCTCCGCAACCGGCACAACGAGCGGCACTGTCGGTGAGAGCGACGGTACGGCCGTCAGCTCCAACGACGAGCAGCTCGTCGCGGCGCTTACGATGCTGAGCATGACTAATTTGAGTTGACACCGCGCACGGACGATTGTATACTATCTAAATCGGAAAAGCATTTCAGCATTTTAATTAAATTTTATTGAAGTAATTCGTGAAAAGGAGAACTGCTTTATGGCACAGCTTAGCAGATTCAAAATGAGTCAGGAGCGCCTTGACGCGCTTAAAGATGAGCTTTATTATCTGGAGACCGTCAGGGAAAAGGAAGTCGCGGAGCAGATCAAGGAAGCCCGCAGCTTCGGCGACCTCTCTGAAAACAGTGAGTACGACGAGGCAAAGACCGAGCAGGGAAAGCTGTATTCCAGGATCGCAGAGATCAAGGTTCTCATCGATAACGCGGAAATCGTCGATAATATCGACCATGACGCGCCGAAAGACACTGTCACCCTCGGCAGCATCGTCAAGGTGCGCGACATTGAGGACGACTATGAGGAGACCTACGAGATAGTCGGCTCGCAGGAGGCCAACCCCCGCGAGGGACGTATTTCCGACGACTCGCCGGTCGGCCGCGCGCTCAGAGGCCACCGTGCCGGAGAGCAGGTCACCGTTGAAGCACCTGCCGGAAATCTGAAGTTTGAGATAGTCAGCGTAGAGAATAAGTAATAGATAGAGGTAGAGTATGAGCGAAGTCAACAACAATCAGGCGCAGGATCTGTCCGAACTGCTGCAGATACGGCGCGATAAGCTGGCTGATCTCCAGCGCCGCGGCAAGGATCCGTTCAAGATAACCAAGTATGACGTCTCGCATCACAGCGAGGAGGTCAAAAAAGCCGTTGCGGAGCTTGAGGGTAAGACCGTCAGTGTCGCGGGCAGAATGATGTCCAAGCGCGTCATGGGCAAGGCGTCTTTCTGCCATGTGCAGGATCTTCAGGGCAATATCCAGATATACGTCGCGCGCGACATGATCGGCGAAGAGGCGTATGCCGACTTCAAGAAGTTCGATATCGGCGATATCATCGGCGTCAAGGGCGAGGTTTTTGTCACGAAAACCGGCGAGACCTCCATCCGCGCGTCCGAGGTCGTGCTGCTGTCCAAGAGCCTTCAGATACTGCCGGAGAAATATCATGGCCTGACCAACGTTGACCTCCGCTACCGTCAGAGATATACCGACCTCATCATGAACCCCGACGTGAAAGACACTTTCATCAAGCGCTCCAAGATGATAAGCTGCATCCGCCGCTATCTTGACGCGCAGGGCTTCATTGAGGTCGAGACCCCGATGCTCGTCGCCAATGCGGGCGGCGCCGCCGCGCGCCCGTTCGAGACGCATTATAACGCGCTGGACGAGGATGTGCGCCTGCGCATCTCGCTTGAACTGTACCTCAAGCGCCTGATCGTCGGCGGCCTTGAGCGTGTGTATGAGATCGGCCGCGTGTTCCGCAACGAGGGCGTCGATACGCGCCACAATCCTGAATTCACACTCATGGAGCTGTATCAGGCGTACACCGATTATCATGGCATGATGGATCTGACCGAGAATATGTTCAGATACCTTGCGCAGGAGGTCTGCGGCTCTACGGTCATTACCTACGGCGAGAACGAAATCGACCTCGGCAAGCCGTTTGAACGCCTGACCATGATCGACGCCGTGAAGCGCTACGCCGGAGTTGATTTTGACGCTGTGCCCGACACCGAGGCGGCCAAGAAGCTCGCCGACGAGCGCGGCATCGCATACGAGGCGCGCCACCAGAAGGGCGATATCCTCAATATGTTCTTTGAGGAATACTGCGAGGATAAGCTCATCCAGCCGACTTTTATCATGGATCATCCGGTCGACGTCTCTCCGCTTACCAAGCGCAAGCCCGACAAGCCCGATTACGTCGAGCGCTTTGAGCTGTTCGTCAATGGCTGGGAGATGTGCAACGCGTATTCCGAGCTGAACGACCCCATCGACCAGCGCGAGCGCTTCAAGGCGCAGGACGCCGCGGCCGCCGCGGGCGACGAGGAAGCCAACCACACCGATGAAGACTTCCTGAATGCGCTCGAGATAGGTATGCCCCCCACGGGCGGTATCGGCTACGGTATCGATCGCCTTGCCATGCTCCTTACGAACAGCCCCGCAATCCGCGACGTGCTGCTGTTCCCGACAATGAAACCTTTGGACACTCCCAAGTCGGAGAAAAAGCCTGAGGAAGTCGGTATCATCGGCGGAGCTAAGGGTACGGTCGAGATCGAGATTAAGGACGAGCCGATCGATTTTTCCAATGTTCAGATCGAGCCGCTGTTCAAGGACTTTGTCGATTTTGAGACCTTCTCCAAGTCCGATTTCCGCGCGGTCAAGGTTCTCGCCTGCGAAGCCGTGAAGAAGTCGAAGAAGCTTCTGAAGTTTACGCTTGACGACGGCACGGGCGAGGAGCGCACCATTCTCAGCGGTATCCACGCTTATTATGAGCCGGAAGAGCTGGTCGGCAAGACCTGCATCGCCATCACGAATCTTCCTCCGCGCCCGATGATGGGTATCGAGTCCTGCGGTATGCTGATCTCCGCCGTGCACCATGAAAACGGCGAGGAGAAGCTGCACCTGCTGATGGTCGATCCCCATATCCCCGCCGGTGCAAAGATGTATTAATAGGTATAATTAATGGGCAATTTCAATCGGGATTGCCCATTTTCTAAAATGAACGGAAAAGCAACTGGCCGAATTGAAAACGAGGAGATGACATGAAAAAGAAAATTGTTATAGTACTGTCTGTGATATTAATCTGTCTGATTGGCGTTATTGTGTGGTACAATACCCCTCTTAGCTTGACGGATTTAGCTCCTGATGAAGTCATGGAAATTGTTGTTTTTAATGGCAATAGCGGAGAAACAACACATGTTACCGATGAACAGCAGATTCGGCATATTATACAGAACTTGAATGATGTAGAAGTGAAAAGGTCGAAGCCGTCTGTCGGATATATGGGATATAGTTTCAAAATGACCATTTATTTATCTGACGGAAACGAGGCAGACGGCTGGAACAATTTTATTATCAATTCAGAGAATACAATTAGAAAAGACCCGTTTTTCTATTCTGTTGTACCAGGAGAGATCGATTACGATTATATTGAGAGTATCGTAAAATAATCAACTTGCCCTTTGAGAAAGGCTAAACCCTTTTCTCAAAGGGCTTTTTCTGTTTTCACGGGCTGCACGATAAAGCGCAAATTCTCTCACGGGAGTGACGCGATTTGTGCAGAACGCGCGATATTATACCGGCTGGACAGACAAAATTATGGAAAATCAATGATTACAAAACAATGGTAAAAAAGACAAAAAGATACACAAACTTTCTCTTGATTTTTCGCCGAGATACCCCTATAATAATGTTGATCGGTGGTTAGAAGTGGTGATAAATGGGGCAATGCCCCACGGAAAGGGGCGACGTTCCATGACGGGCGAATATCAGCATTCTCTTGACAACAAGGGGCGTCTCTTTATCCCCGCAAAGCTCAGGGACGAGCTGGGCGAGGTCTTTTTCGTCACTCTTTCCATGGATCGCTGCCTCAGCGTGTACAGCGCTGAGAACTGGCAGGTGTTTTCCGATAAGGTCAACGCCATGCCGTACGTCAAGCAGAGGAAGATGCGCCCGCTTTTCGCGTACGCCGCGCGCTGCGAGCTGGACAGTCAGGGGCGCGCACTCATCCCGCAGAACCTGCGCGATTACGCAGGGCTTGTGAAGAACGTCACCGTCGTGGGTTGCAATAACCACGCGGAGCTGTGGGACAGCGAGAACTGGGCGGCCGTGTATTCCGCGGAGACTACGCCGGAGAACATTGCGGCGGTTATGGAGGAGCTTGAATTCTGATGGACGAAGCGAAGCACGTTTCAGTGCTCCTGAACGAATGTATTGAAAATCTGAATATAAAACCGTCCGGAATATACCTCGACGGAACTCTCGGCATGGGCGGCCATTCCTATCAGATAGCGTCCCGCCTTACGACGGGCAGACTCATCTGCATTGACCGCGACGAGACGGCGATAGAGCGCGCCGGCAAGCGCCTTGCCCCGTTTGCGGATAAGATAACGCTTGTGCACGGCAATTTCTGCGACGCCGCGCAGATACTCGATTCCCTGAATATTCCCGAAGTTGACGGTATGCTTTTTGACCTCGGTGTTTCATCTCCACAGCTTGATGAAACTTGGCGGGGCTTTTCTTATATGCACGATGCGCCGCTGGATATGCGCATGGATTCCGAAGACAGCCTAAGTGCGTACGAAGTAGTGAATACATGGCCGGAGGACAGGCTGAACCGTATCCTCTGGGATTACGGCGAAGAGCGGTATGCCCGCCGCATCACGAACGCCATACTCACGGCGAGGGCGACGAAGCCGATAGAATCCACGCTGGAGCTGGTCGATATCATCAAAAGCGCCATGCCCGCGGCGGCGCTGCGCGAAAAGCAGCACCCCGCGAAGAGGACATTTCAAGCGATACGCATCGCCGTCAATGATGAGATGGGCGCGATATCGACTATGATGGAGACCGCGCCAGACAAGCTGCGTGTCGGCGGCAGGCTGTGCGTCATTAGCTTCCATTCGCTGGAAGACAGGATCGTGAAAACCGCGATAGCCGCGCGCGAAAACGGCTGCACCTGCCCGCGCGAAGCGCCGGTATGCACCTGCGGCTTCGTGCAGACATTGAAAAGCGTAAAAAGAAAGCCGATACTTCCGTCTGAGGACGAGATAAAGACAAATCCTCGCTCGCGCAGCGCGAAGCTCCGCGTCGCAGAGAGGGTTTGATTGATGGAGAAAAGGCTGAGTCTGACCCTGTTCCGCACGATAATTGTGCTGTTTTCGTGCGTTCTGCTGGTGTTCACAATGCTGAACACGGTGAAGCTCGCGGCGATGAACGACAGAGCCGCAAAGACCGAAAAGGCGATAAAAGAATTATCGGTTGAAAACGACGTCCTGCTTGCTCAGTATGAGAGCAGTATGGGACTCGACGAGATAGAGCAATACGCGACTGAGGTGCTTGGGATGCAGAGATGCGCTCCGGGACAGATAGTATATCTGGAGACGCCGGAAGCTACGGACTGAGCCGCGAGTGGTATTTGGATAAGCTGCTGAATATATTTATATATCTTATCAGCAGGAGAATACCATGCCTGAGAATAACGCTAAAACTTCCGTGAAAACCGGCCCTAACCGGCAGATGCTCCGCCGCACGCTGTTTTTGATGGCAGTGTGCGGCATCGCCGCATTTTTGATACTCCTTGGGCGGCTGTATAAGCTGCAGATAGCAGACCATGAATATTACGAAAAACTCGCCATAAGCCAGCAGCTGCGCGAAGCACCGACCGCGGCGGCGCGCGGGAAGATTTACGACACGAACATGAACATCCTCGCCGTCAGTGCGACGGTGGATAATGTGTACGTCAGTCCCGCGGAGATCGAGATGTACGGCGAGGACAGGGCGCTTATCGCGTCGGGGCTTGCAGATATACTCGGTCTGGATTATAATGACGTGTACGAAAAGACCGGGCAGACCGGCTCATGGTATGTGACGGTCAAGCGCAAGGTCGAGGCGGAGGACGCGGAGAAGATACGCGAGTTCAAATCCGAAAACAATCTTCGCGGCGTCCGGCTGGAGACCGACACAAAGCGCTACTATCCGAATTCCTCCCTTGCATGTCATCTTATCGGCTTCGTCGGTACGGATAACAACGGCCTGGAGGGCATAGAGGCGCAGTACGAATCGGCGCTCGCCGGTATGGCCGGTCGGACAGTACGGACGACAAACGCCTACGGCACGGAGTTGCTGTTCGGCCAGTTCGAGGAGTTCTGTGCGGGCGAGAACGGATATGACGTCGTCACGACGATAGACTCTACCATCCAGTATTATATAGAGAAGCATCTCAAGCAGGCCGTTGAGGATTACGATATCCAGAACGGAGCCGGAGCGATCGCAATGGATGTGAATACCGGCGCGATACTCGCCATGGCCTCCATAGATGGCTATGATCTGAATAACTTCCTGGCCGTGAGCGATGAAGCTCAGGCTATGGTCGATGCGGCTGCCACCCCTGAGGAGGCGCAGGAGCTTCTTGCTGCGGCGCAGGCAAGGCAGTGGCGCAATAAGGCGCTCTCGGACACCTACGAGCCGGGGTCGACTTTCAAGATAATCACGCTCTCGATGGCGCTTGAAGAGGGAAGCGTGTCGGAAAGCGACAGCTTCTTCTGCGGCGGCAACGTCAGCGTAATAGGCCGCACCTCGCCTATACGCTGCTGGAAGAGCGGGGGGCACGGCTCCCAGACGCTCACGCAGGCGGTGCAGCATTCCTGCAACGTGGCCTTTGTGAACATCGGGCAGCGCGTGGGCGCGGAGACCTTTTACAAATACTGCGAGGGCTTTGGCTTCCTGAACCTCAGTTCTGATCCGGACGCGAACCTCACCGCGAAAACCGGCATAGATCTTGCAGGGGAGAGCGGCAGTATCTGGTGGAGCCAGAATACCTTCTGCTCGCCGAAAAATTTGTCGCAGCTTGCGGCGGCGTCATTCGGGCAGACTTTTACGATAACGCCGCTCCAGCTCATAACAGCCGTCAGCGCCTGCGTGAACGGCGGAAGGCTGATGAAGCCCTACGTCGTGCGCCGGATGCTCAATTCCGACGGATCGCTTGCCTATGAGCGCGAACCGACGCTTGTGCGCCAGGTCATCAGCGAAGAGACGAGCGCGAAGGTCAGGTCGATACTCGAGCGTGTCGTCGGGGACGATAAGGACGGTACGGGGCGCAATGCCGCCGTTCCGGGTTATCGCATTGGCGGCAAGACCGGAACCTCGGAGAAGGTCAGCCTTGAGGCACAGACCGGCGAGAAGGAATACATCGTATCCTTCATCGGTTTTGCACCGGCGGAGGATCCGCAGATCGCGGTGCTTGTCTTTCTCGATACGCCGTCGAACAAATCCGGCATATACATAAGCGGCGGCCAGATGGCCGCGCCCGTCGTCGGAAACATGATGGCGGATATACTGCCGTATATCGGAGTTGAAGCGCAGTACAGCGAGGAAGAGCGCGCCAAGATGGACGTTGCGGCACCGCAGCTTGTGGGCCTGAGCAAGGCGGAGCTGACCGCGGAGCTTCAGAACGCTGGGCTCAGATACCGCAGCATCGGCGAGGGCGAGACCGTTACCGCGCAGCTTCCCGAAGCCGGATGCAGCATAGCGGCGGGAAGCGAGATCATCGTGTACTTTGACCGCGAGCCGTCCGCTGATCTGGAGACAATGCCTGACCTCGGCGGCATGAGCTATGAAGAGGCGAGAGACACACTGTCATATTATGGCATATATATTCGGACGGACAGTCTGGTGACCGACGCTGCGGGACAGAAGGTCAACGCGCAGAACATCCTCCCGGGGCGCAAGGTAGAGCACGGCACCGTCGTGGAGGTCACGCTCGTGAGCGGGGACTCCTCGCTGCTGGGCAGATATTAAAGGAGAAAAATATGAAACTTCGTGAGCTGATAAAGAACCTGAGCATAATAGAAATGAACGCCGACGCCGAGCTTGAGATAAGCGGCGTGAGCTATGATTCGCGCACCACGCAGCCCGGTGAGCTGTTCGTCGCCGTGACCGGCTTCGCCGCCGACGGGCACAAATTCATCCCGAAGGCCGTTGAAAACGGCGCGGCGGTGATACTCTGCGAGGAGAAGCCATCCTGCGATATACCCTATGTCCTGGTATCCGATTCGCGCTATGGTCTTGCGATAGTCAGCCGCGACTTCTTCGGCGATCCCGCCTCGGAGATGACGATGATCGGCATCACCGGAACCAGCGGAAAGACCAGCTCGAGCTACCTGATAAAGCACATGCTCGAGAGCAAGCTTGACGCGAAGGTCGGCCTTATCGGCACAAACGGGAACATGATAGGCGACGAGTTTCTGCACACCGAGCACACGACGCCGGAGAGCTACGAGCTGCACAAGCTCTTCCGCCATATGGCGGATTCGGGCTGCACGCATGTCGTGATGGAGGTGTCCTCCCACTCGCTGACGCTTGAGCGCGTGGCTGGAATACATTTTGACGTTGCACTCTATACAAATCTCTCGCAGGATCATCTCGATTTCCACGGGACGATGGAGGAGTACGCCGCAGCGAAAAGAAAGCTGTTCAGTATGTGCTCCCTCGGCTGCTTCAATCTTGACGACGCATGGGCGGACTTCATGCGCGACGGCGCATCCTGCCGCACGATGACATTTTCGACTGAGAAGAACGAAGCCGACCTCGTCGCAAAGGACATCCGCCTCACCGCCGACGGTGTACGTTTCGCCTCGGTCAGCGGCGACGAGATAAGCATAACGAAGCTCGGCATTCCCGGCATGTTCTCCGTCTATAACGCGCTCGGCACCATGTCCGTCGGCCTTGCGCTCGGCCTCAGCCTTGCCGATTGCTCTGACGCGATGTCCAGTGCAAAGGGCGTCAAGGGGCGGCTCGAGATCGTCCCGACGGGGCGCGATTTCTCGGTGGTCATAGACTATTCGCACAAGCCCGACGCGCTTGAAAAAGTCCTGAAAACGCTTAAGCCTGTAACGCGCGGCCGCCTTATCGCGCTGTTCGGCTGCGGCGGAGACAGGGATAAGCTGAAGCGCCCGATAATGGGGCGCATCGCGGCGGATAACGCCGACCTTGTTGTTGTGACGAGCGACAATCCGCGCACGGAAGATCCGGATGAGATAATCCGCGAGATAGTCGCAGGCATGAAGGATAAGCGCACGCCAACGAAAGTGATCTGCGACCGGCGCGAGGCGATAGCCTGGGCTATTGACAATGCGGCGCCAGGTGATGTATTATTGCTTGCCGGTAAGGGGCACGAGGACTATCAGGTCGTCGGCCACGAAAAGCATCATATGGATGAGCGCGAGATAGTATCCGATTGTTTGAAGAAATGATCTGCCGCGCTCTGCGGGATAAAGTCAACACGGGAAGAGGAAAATACGATGACGATAAAGCTGATAAGCGCATTCATACTGGCCTTTTTATTCGCGACCGCGTTCGGGAAGTTCTATATACCGTGGCTGCGCAAGCAGAAGGCCGGACAGGAGATCAAAGAGAACGGACCCACTTGGCACATGGCAAAGACCGGCACCCCCACCATGGGCGGCGTCATATTCATCCTCGCGGTGACATTTGTGTGCCTGACCATTGGCCTCCCCTCGCTTGTGAAGGGGAACTGGGTGCATATCTTTGTGCTGCTGTTCGCTCTGGTGTTCGGCGCGATCGGCTTTCTGGACGACTGGGAAAAGCTCAAGAAGAAGCAGAACCTCGGCCTGACCGCAAGCAAAAAGTTCCTGCTCCAGCTCGCAGCAGCACTGGTTTTCGTGCTGCTGATGCGCCGCATCGGCTACACGCGACCGAACCTCTATATCCCGTTCTTCAATAAAACTGTTCCCATGCCGGAGTGGCTGTATTTCGTGTTCGCGGCATTTATAATCGTCGGAACGGTCAACGCCGTGAATATAACCGACGGCGTGGACGGCCTTGCCAGCGGCACCTCCGTTCCCGTGTGCCTGTTCTTTGTATGCGTTACCGTTGCGTGGGGCGAGGAGTTCCTTGAACTCGGCATATTCGCATCCGGCCTCGCGGGCGGCCTCGTCGGCTTCCTTATGTATAATTTCAACCCCGCAAAGGTGTTTATGGGCGACACCGGCTCCCTGTTCCTCGGCGGAGCCATTGCCGCCATGGCCTTCGCGTACGATATGCCGCTGATACTCATCACTCTCGGCATCATGTATATCATCGAGACTCTGTCCGACATAATTCAGGTCGGCTACTTCAAGCTCAGCCACGGCAAGCGCATATTCAAGATGGCGCCTTTCCACCATCATCTTGAGATGGGCGGATGGACGGGCAAAAAGTGGAGCGAGAAAGAATTATTTTTGCTGTTTACAAGCATATCTCTGACCTTTGCTGTCATATCATTTATTGGGGTGTTCCAGCGTTACGCCCTGTAATGCTTGATAAAAAAGTCGGGGAGGTGGGAAAATGCGCTATGACAGTGCCCGCCTCACCGGCTTTTCGACTAATTACGACCCGAAGAGGCGCGGGAGCATTGACAGCACATTTTTCGTTCTTGTTCTGCTGCAGCTTGCTGCCGGCGTCGTTATGGTGCTGTCTTCGAGCTTTGCCCGCGCGTATTACGACCCGGGCAATATAACGGGCGGCAACGCGGCCTATTATTTCACCCGCCAGTTGCTGTTCGCGGTGCTCGGCACGGCGGCAATGATAGCGGCGTCAAAATTCCCGATGGGGTTTTACCGCCGCTATGCGTGGCACTTCATGGCCGTGACCGTCGTGCTGCTCATGCTGGTGCCGGTCATCGGCGTGAAGGCTAACGGCTCGCGGCGCTGGCTCGGCATCGGAGGGCTTACGCTCCAGCCGTCAGAGCTTGCGAAGCTCGGCGTGATACTCTGCTTTTCCTCGCTCATATGTCGCATGCGCGGCAGGATGAGCACGTTTAAATACGGCATCCTGCCGTTCGCGGCGATATTGGGGCTTGTCGTGGGGCTGCTGGTGCTTGAGCCGCATTTCTCCGCGTCGATAATAATCATCGCCGTAGGCGGCGTGATGATGTTCCTCGGCGGGGTAAGGCTCGGCTGGTTTATCGGCGCGGGCAGCGCTGCGGCGGTCGGGATCGGCGTTCTGCTTATGCTGTTTCCGTATGCATCCGGCCGCATCAACACATGGCGTGACCCGTTTTCAAGCTCGTCCGACGAGGGGTATCAGATCGTGCAGTCGCTCTATACAATCGGCTCAGGCGGTCTCAGCGGCCTTGGTCTCGGCATGAGCAGGCAGAAGTATCTCTACCTGCCGGAGGAGCATAACGACTTCATCTTCTCCGTCGTCTGCGAAGAGCTGGGCTTCATCGGCGCGGTGCTCATCACCGCCGGTGTCGTTGTGGCGCTGAAAAAACCAAAGGAGAGCGCTTGACCTCTATATAAAAAGTTGTGTGCCACTGTGCGGCACACAACTTTTTCTTGCTATTTTTTCCCCACTCCTGCTATACTTATATGCAGAGGTCATATAGGTAAGGAGGCGTTTCCATGCGGCAATTTTTCCGCTCCCGTTGGGTTTGGCTCACCGCCCTGCTGGTGTTCACCGGCGTACTCATCTTCGCGTCGTGGGACAGAGGCATCGCCATCGACTACGACGGCACCGGCTATCTCTGCACCGTCCCCGACGACGGCACGGCAGCGGAGATCCCCGTGTCCTTCCACGGCACATTCCGCCGGGGTACATACACCGGCAGCTGCGACATCCCCGGCGTGCTGTCATGCGCCGCCCTCCGCGCCCAGTTCCACGGCGGCACCGCTGATTCCGTCTTCGTCGTGGATGACTCCGGCTTCTGGGTGGCCGCCCCTCTCCACAGCATCTCCGCGGCGGCCGACCGCTCCTGCGCCGTGATCCGGCTGTGGACGGAGCGCACCGTTACCGACAACCATATCTCCGGCCGTTGGGATGCAGATGACTTCTCCTACATCGCCATCGGCGACATAGACGCCGCCCGTGCGCTGGTCACCATGCAGTAAAGCACCGCCCCCGCTCCGTTTGCATCGGAGCGGGGGCGGCTTTGTATTTCCTTATCTTCTTCCCAAGCGGCTGAAGCCCCAGAAGGTCAAGGGCCATACGCACCCGGCGAACAGCACGATCAGCAGATAGCGGATGCCGCCGGCGATCTCCGCCGCGCCGCCGCACAGCGCGATCAGCGGCGCTTTCAGCCCCGCCCGGATAGCCAGCAGCAGCCCAAAGCCCACCACCAGCTTGATGAGCTGCGCCCACCACACCGCCTCCGTCTCAAAGCGGATATACCGCCGATCCAGAATGTTGGTGGCCAGCAGGCCCAGCGTGGCGCCTACGAACTTCCAGCCGTTGGACAAGGCGCTGACATAGTTGGCGGTGTCCTCCGCCGTGACCCCCGTGTCGCCCCGCAGGTACAGATACGCCACGAACGCTCCGCTGCACACCACCATGGATCCAATGACCCACGTCAGCACCCACGGCCGACGGTCGGCCTCCTCCATCACCGGATAGAGCGCCAGCACCAGCACCGCGCCTATGGCCAGCGCCACACCCACGTCCAGCGGCGTGTGGACGCCCAGATACATCCGGCTGAAGCAGATCAGCACCATCACCGCGATGCACACCCACCGCAGCCACGGCGTCTTGGTGTACCGCGCCGTGCCGCCGTACAGCGTCACCGCGTTCTGCGTGTGGCCGCTGGGGAAGGAGTAGCCCGACGCGCCCGCTCTGGCGCTCTCCACAATGGTGAAGCCGGGGTCCTTGACCCACGGGCGGGGGACGGCGCACAGAATTTTCAGAAACTGGTTGAGGATGGTGCCGAAAAAGCCCACGGTCATCAGGTAGTAGCCCATCCGCTTGCTGATGCACCAGAACACGCCCACGGCAAACACCATGAAACAGAGCTCATCGCCCAGATACGTCACCGCGCCCAGAATTTTGTCCAGCAGCGGTGTTCGGATCGACTCCAATGCGTACAAAAGCCCCATACTTTCCTCACTTTCCCGCCACGCCTCGGACAGGGCGGCGTTGTCGTCCAGATTATGGCTATTGTACACTATAATTCTTTTCTGTGCAACCGTTGACCGCGCAGCCACGGTTTGCTATACTTTTTCAAAACGAACAAATGGGAGGTCGCGCCTATGAAACCTGAAGAGCTGCTGCAGATCCTGCACACCGCAGAGAAATTGAAGGACACCACCCGTCACTGCGACACCTCCGGCGGACGCCGGGAGAGCGTGGCAGAACACAGCTGGCGTCTGGCGCTGATGGCGTTCCTCCTGCGGGATGAGTTTCCCGCGCTGGATATGGACAAGGTGCTGCGGATGTGCCTCATCCACGATCTGGGCGAGTGCTTTACCGGCGATATCCCCTCCTTCTTGAAGACCGACGCCGATACGGAAAAGGAGGATGCCCTGCTGGCTCGGTGGGTATCGTCCCTCCCCGCTCCCTACTGCGCAGAGATGGCCGCGCTGTATGCGGAGATGGACGCGCTGGAAACCGAGGAGGCCAAGCTCTATAAGGCACTGGATAAGCTGGAGGCGGTCATCCAGCACAATGAAGCGTCACTGTCCACATGGCTGCCCCGGGAGCGTGCGCTGAATCTGACCTACGCCGACGAAAATGTGGCGTTCTCCCCCTACCTCACCGTGCTGCGAAAGGCCATCCGGGCAGAGACGGAGAAAAAGCTCGCCGGCGGTGAATAAACACGGTGCAGGAAAGGTAGAAGGATAGCATGGAAATAAAGGAATATACAAAATTCAGAACAGATGAAATTCTTCCTCTCTATACGCAGGTTGGGTGGACGGCATATACAGAGGACATGGCCGCGCTGGAGCATGGCTTTCAGAACTCCCTGCTGGTCCTGGCGGCCTACGAGAAGGACGCGCTGCTGGGTCTCATCCGCGTGGTCGGCGACGGCGCCACGGTGATATTGGTGCAGGATATTCTGGTGTATCCCGAAAAACAGCGGCAGGGCATCGGCACGGCGCTGCTCAAAGCGGTACTCGACAGATACGCCCATGTCCGGCAAATCCAGTTGTTAACGGATAATACGCCTAAAACAGTGGCGTTTTACCGGTCGCTGGGCTTTTTAGAGCTTTCGGAGCTGGGCTGCTGCGGCTTTATGCGCGGCTGACGCATCCGACGCAGAGCGATACGAATATGGAGGAACGGTATATGGCAGAGGATGTGAATTTCACGACAGCTACCGACGCGGACGCGGCGGCTATCGTCGGCTTGCGGCATAGGATCTGGGGTACAACATACCGTGGCATCTATCCCGACCAGATGCTGGACGACTTTGCATGGGACTGGCACCATGAGCAGGAGCTGCGGCGGCTGCACGATCCGAAATACGCGGTGTATCTCATCCAGAAGGAGCGGCAGAGCATTGGCTATCTGACGATACACCACGGCGACGTTGTCACCCTGCAATCGCTGTATATCGTCTCCGAATGGCAACGGCAGGGCATCGGGCGGTGCGCCTTTGATTTTGTCGCGGCGTATTGTAGGAAGTGCGGTGTCTCCTTCTTTGTGTGCCACTGCGTTCCCCAGAACCACAATGCCCGCAAATTTTATGAGCGCATGGGCGGCGTGGTGATCGGAGAGGACTTGAACAACGAGGAATCGTGGCAGGATTCGATCCTCTATCGGTTTGCGCTGGCCTAAAACGGTAATAGGTAAAACCACCCGCTTGGCGGGTGGTTTTGCTTTTGCGGATTGGATTAACATTGATTTCTCATGTGGCGCCTCCGCCAAAGCCGCCCACCCAGTCAGGACACGGTGGATAAAAAGAGAAACACCGCTCGGATGAGCGGTGTTTCTTCGTGTTGGCGCTACCTATCTTCCCAGGCCGTCTCCAGCCAAGTATTGTCAGCAGAAGCGAGCTTAACTTCCGTGTTCGGG
>ENA-OUQH01000484-OUQH01000484.1-human-gut-metagenome-genome-assembly--contig:-NODE-484-length-29182-cov-11.181103_pt1 | contig 29182 bp, 41 predicted proteins | sample MGYA00237948_ERZ548828 | MGnify/ENA primary metagenome ERZ548828 (study PRJEB26490, sample SAMN05194711) | human gut metagenome | biome: terrestrial biome; feature: human-associated habitat; material...
GATACACTCCATGATTTCATCAAGCACGGTGTAACATATGTTTGACAAACCAACATTTTAACATTCGATGTTCCTCCATCTAAAATAGCGAGCCAGTACGCCTCGGGCTCTTCGTCCAAATGGTCGGGCGGCTTCGCGCGTTGCGTCATATTTCTATGAGCAGTGAGCTGTTTATAGCTCGGCGCCTTATTGCCGTAGGCCGCTCGGTAAGCAGGCAGCGCGCAGTTGATAATAAACAGGTCTTCGAAGTGCTGATAGCGGCGGATATAGCCATTGATCAGCGCCTCAAGCTCGGCCATGGTATATCCCGCAAACTGCTCCGGCCGCAGGTGAAGCTCCCCAAGCGCGATAGGCTCTAAAGTTTTTAAAAAATCGGTGAATGACGTAAAGGACGGACTTATGTCTTCTTTCTGACTGCCATGATCTTTTTTGGGTCGCCGATAGCTCCCGATTTAGCAATAGCCTTAAACAGGGTCACAGACGCCGACGTGAACTTTCCTTCCGCCATGAGCTGGGTAAAAAGATTATCAAGTTCATCGTCGGAAAGCACCGTCCCGCCACCGGCAAGTCCCCATCGAAGCAGGGAGTATACGGTATGCAGCGGGATCGCCGCACCGTTCTGAAGCCTGCCTAAGGTGCCCAGCAGGCTTTCGTCCAGTTCCTTTTCCAGATTGAAAATACTTTTGACGGTAAATCGTACCTTGTACTCTTTCCCACCAATCTTCATTTTTCATCAGCTTCAAGAATCATCAGTCTTTCCTTCTCCTCCCTCGTTTGTTGCACTGTCCCCGAGAAGCCCAGTCCCGCCGCGCTGGCTCAATTTGTCCGCCGCCGGATCGTCACTTTCAGGATAGCTCAAAGAAATGCGGGCTTCATTTGGCGTCAAGATGCCCGCGCCCGTATAAGCGCAGAGCACGCTAGCCTTTGCACCCGCATCTAAGAAATCAAATACGTTATTGCAGATATCGAACCGGAAGCCTTTCTGCCTCTGGCGACGCGTCAGAAGCTTGATAGTCAGCTCCAGCGCATACTGGTTTACGATCGGCGCAATCGTATTATTATAAAAAGACGTCATCTGCGTAGTAGAAAACGTTGCAGTCCCTGCCCCGCCTACCACGTTCAGCATGAAAAGCGGGATGCCAAAGAAACTACTGATTTCCTGCGTGTTGATGGTCTTCAGCGTATCGAAATAGTCCTTGATATTATTCGAGATGTTCGAAGCGCTCATTCCGGCGGGCAGAGGCAGGATCGTGCTATCTGTATTCGACAACAGCTCTTTCACCTGTTTCTGCAGTACCTTCTGTTTGGATACGGAAAGGTCGGAAGTATATGAGAGCACGATAGTCCCGCTAAATCCATTTTCCACGCTGGTCCGCAGCGCGCTTTCGACTTCGGCATTTCCATCTAGTGTACTGCGGATCACTTCTAGGGCGCTTCGTCCCACAAGGCCATTAGCCGAGTAGGCTTTCACGTGCAGCATCTCTTCGGGCAGAATCGTGTAAGTCCTGCTAGTCACTGGATCCGTGTATTCGTAAACAATGCGCCTTGCCCCATCAAGGATGTTTGCATCATCCCAATACATGCGAACTCGCGCCGCATCCAATGGCACCAGCGCCGTCAGCGCGCCGAGAGCGTCGCAGCAGATATAAGCGAAGGCGTTCCCGCACCCGAGCCGCTGCTTCTCCATGTACTCCCAGAAGGAATAGGCATTGATACCGGGATACGGCTGCAGGTTCAAGACTTCCTCGAATCCCGCCATCAGTCGGGTGATTTCCTGATGGTCTTTCCCGTACAATCCCCATCGAGTTTGTGCGATCTGCCGGGCAAGTGTCTCTATGCAGGTCGAATACACGGCATCGCCGTTCGCATCTACTGTTACACGACGACCGCGTCCGATGGGAATCACGCTCGCACTTGGGCCGTCCCGTTTCCTGTTCGCGGCGAAGCCGTTAAAATACGCCTTGATTCGGTCGAACATGATACTACACTCCTTTCGCCCGCTCCATCAACGCTTGCAAGTTTTCAGGCACGGTATACACGTTCTTACTCCGCAGGTCTTCTACCTGCTTCCTCAATTCGCGGTTTTCTTGCACAAGGTTCACCAGCGGAGCCTCCGCTGCCATGCCGTCTTTTCTCTTGGTGGCCACCAGAGAGACGTGGTCAAAGGTGGCAGCGGCTTCCTCCCCGGTCAGATACACATCACCTTTTTCGATCGCGTCAAAGATATCCCCATTGTCACAATGTTCGTCGATGATGTTATGCATCACTTTATCGATAGCCTCCATGCCATCCGCATCGCTACGAAGCTGAGTTTTAGATCCGATAGAAATCGTCCAGCAGTTGTGCAGCATGAGCAAGCTGTTCTTGTCAATTTCGACCGCATCACACGCAAGAGCAATGATAGCCGCCGCGGATGCCGCAAGAAATCCGACACGCGCCGTCACCTTGCACTTCGCGTTTGCGATGCAGTGCGCTGCTTCCAGTCCCTCGAAAGCATCGCCTCCCGGAGAATCAATATGCAGCACCACGTCCTCTGTGGCGTTTTCAATTCGCTCCCGAAGGGTCGACAGATCGTAAATTGTACCAGTAATAAATAAGTCCATCATCATTCCTCTTTCCTGTACATTTGAAGCTGCGTCAGCATCGCTCGCGCTGTGTAATCCATTGTTACCACGCCGGTAAGCATACCCTCGCGCCGATCATACGCATTCGGCATCCACTGGGTCAGTACCCACATATCGCATTTATCGGAAAACACGGAATCTTTGGTATAGATTTCATCAAAGTCATCCACCGCATCACGGAGATAGGAATAGCCCTGACTAATGGCACTATAGATATATCCGTCATCTTCTTTGTAAGGGATACGCAGGTAGTCTTTTGTCTGGTTTATACTAATCATTCGTACCTCCCACCTCTCTCATCCATTCATCGACCATCTCATCGCCCGTAGGCAGGTCACTATTGAAATCAATATACGGAGCGATAAATCCAGTGATCGCAGCATCTACGGGGTCGATACGGATATTGCTGTCAGCCCGAAGGCTGACTTTTTCCACGGAATAGAACCCGGATGGGTTTCTAACAAGAAGAGAATTTGTCACCGCTTTTTCGAATATGTCTTCATGCCCGCGATGGTAAGCGAGCACCCCGTCTTTCAGATATTGCCCGAAGGCTTCGATATATTGGCTAAGCGCCTTTGGACTTTGATTCTGCAGTATGAAGGTATCACACACAGACTCCAGCCGATCCTGAATCCCCGCCACGTTATACGGATCCGACGCAATGGTCACGAAGTGAAGCCCATTCTTTTCCCGCAGAGTATCCAGCTGCTCGAAGATCTGCGGAGTATCGATATTGTCGCCGCCTGCCCCGTTGCATAAAAAAAGCTCAGTCCCGACATAATCGGTGTAACTGAACTTGTCTTTCTCTATATGCGCCTGCAGTTTGTTCTCTGGCATCCACGACATGACATGCATGAACAACCGATGCCGCGCCGCCGGACTGTTTTTCTTCAGCAGCTTGCCCGTCTTGCTTTCGCCAACGAAGCAGAGAAGCACAACGCTGGAAAGGTCAAGCGTCTGAGATAAGTCGACGCCCAAGTACCAATCTATATAGCCCTTAGTTATTACCTCTTCCATGCCGTAATCCACGCCGCAATCTTTTAGCTGATCATAGGAACACAGGCTCCGGTCCTCGGCAGAATACCAGGCATTACATTGTTTCGTCACGAAGGACTGGAGGGCGAATCCTTTTTCCGTGCACGCTGCGCGCGCCTTTTGTGCATACTTTTCTTTAATATGCTTCTTTACCGTAAACCCGTCTGCCTCAAACAACAATACCGGGTTCGCCTTCCCCCATGTGGTAATCTGCCCGAATTCTTTCGCCTGCAGCTCCTCCTGATTCGGTTCCGCTAGAAATAGAAACACGTTGTCAGGCAGCGCATCCTCGTAGAGCATTTTCCGAAGCGTCAGCCATTTCTTGTGGTTGTCACTTCCCACGGAAAACTGCGCCGTCGACATTGTGACCAGCAGGGAGTCCTTAAAATGTGCCTGCCCATCTTGGATGGTCTTCGGGATAATTTCATCACAAAGCATCTCTTCATCAATGACCGCTACTTTGTTGGTATAGCCGTCGAGGGAATTCTTTGCACCCCCGCCGGTACGGAACATGTCGAGCCGGTTGCCAGTGTTCTTATTTTTCGCCCAGCAGGCCGTCTTATTGACATTGCTGAACGTCTCGGCAAGATACGGGTCGTTTTCAATAAACTTCGTGAACTCATTGAAGCAGATGGTCGCGTTCTGCCCTTTGCACGACGCTAGTACAATCAATTCATTCCGGAATTTACTCATCCCCATCAGGTAATGAAGCACACCGGATAAGAGAAAAGATTTCCCATTACGCCGCGCCATGTACAGATTCGCCGTATTGACCACGTAACCACCATCAGGGGTCCTCAACCCGAATATGCCACACATGATGAATTTTTGCACCGGATATAGCTCTAAATGCCGGGGCTTTCCATCTTCATCAATATAAATCAGCATATGCAAGAACTGGAATAAGCGCCGCATAGCTTTGTCGGCGAACTGATACCTGCTACTTGCGTACATTTCCAAAAAACGGGCGAAGCAACGGAATTCAGATTCGCCCAAGAGGTCTATATCCGCCCTTTTGACTAGAGCCTTATAGTAATCTCCAATAAATTCATTCAGTTCATGGGGGATGTGCAGATGTTTCACTGCGTCTTCTATATTCATGGCCAAACCTTTCTTCGTACACCTCTTTCCCCTTCTGAATACGGACGAGCGCTTCATTGCGGCGCCCGTTGTTATACCAGACATGGATCTCTTCGTGACTGGCATGTCCTACCGGGATCAAATTGTCCTCATCAAAAAATCGATCTGGAGCGGCGTCTCTTTCAACAATATGATGAACGTATGCCGGATCACACATTTCCCATATACCGATACCTAGAAGCCACACGTCATAGCCTGAATACTTCAGTATCACAGCCTTGCGGCACCGCTGCCAAACGCGGGAATGATAGCGTCTTGTACTCTCATTCATACACAGACGCCTCTTCTGGTAAGCCGCAGCCATTTTAGCCCTGCATACGGGGCATTCTTTCCCAGTGAATAACTGGTGACAGTTACTACACCGCTTAAAAGTCGCCATCTTTCTCCGCCTCATTCAGAATCCGGGTATATGGGTTACCATAATCCGCCAGCTCATCCTTGATTTCACTGAAACGCAGTACCTTGTACAGATTCAGCGCAATTTTGTTATATTCCTTGTATAGGATAATTTTATTTTTCAATGCGGTGATTTTGACATCATCCTGCGCAGCTGCTATCTCTTGGCTGATTTCTTCGGCCATCACCATAAAACGGCAATATTGAAGGATCAGCTCCCGGTTAATTTGGGTGACAGAACTACATTTATGATTCAACGTCCAAATGTAGTCATTTAGCGCCTTAATCGCCCTATTCCTCTTAATGTTTGCCATTTTACCTTAATTTTCCATCAATGATAAGAAAAAAAGAAAACTCCCCCGTCGATACGACGCAAGGCAGGCCAAAATTTTCAAACATACCCCCGCCTTGCCAATAAAAAAGCCATCTGATTTCTCGGACAGCTTTTTTATTTTTCTAATGCGCGTCGTATCAACGCTTTATATTTTACGGCATCAAGCATAGTCTTGAAGCAATTATGCATTCGGGCATTCTGCTCGTCCATTTTGTTCCCCTGATAAATCGCATGTCTGGCTTCTATCTGCTCCGCTTCCCTATTAAGGACTAGATAGTGATAGAAGTCTCCCTTTTGCGGGGTAAATGTGCATTGATTGATTGCGGTATCATCTTCAAGCATCATCCCGATACACATCGGCACAGGCTCGGGGCTCGAGTATAGAGCTCGCCAGCGCGGACCGCATACTCTTGCCCGTTCAGCGAGAACCATTCGTCTTCCTTTGCGCCCTTCAGTTTCATCAGCGCCGTCAAGCATTTCTTTTCTGCCCAGCTATTCATAGTTGGCCTCCTATTTCGAAACGGATATCCAACTTCATTATACTACAGGCTACCACGCAAAAGAGCGCCTCTCACGAGACGCTCTTCTACGGCAATCCTAAATATGAAAGGAGGCCAAGCATGGAAACGATAGCACAGATCGACTTATCGGGAATTTTTCCTCTGTGCGATTTCCCTTTTACTATTATATCATCATTCGATGTAAACTCATGTAAACTGTCAAGAGGTATTTTGAGAAATCATACGGATAGCGCGGTCTCGCATGCGATTCAGCCACTGCCTTGTGAACCCACGTTTCTCTTCGATCTCTCGCCATGACATGCCAGCCAGATATCTATCATAAAGTATCGTTTTCGCCTTTGTATCACGACACAGGGCAAGCAATTCATACGCTTTCTTCCTCATGCTGGTGAGGATGTCCATGCATTCCAGCAGGCGCTTGTCCAGCTTGTCGCATCGTTCGATGATCCGCTCCAGTATTTGAGATAAGTCAGAGTTCACCGTGCCAGTGATTTTCGGTTTATCGTATTGCACCGCCTTCACTGCGGCGATGTCATTTGCCACATGTTCCCTTTCCTGTATCAGATCATAGAGCTCCTGCCGCTGACTGCGCAGCTTCTCGAAGAAATCACGCACCTCTTCTTCCGTCATCCTTGTTTCTCCTTCCTCTCACGCCGGTGCGCCTCCTGCCAATACCGCTTCTGACAGCCTATGCTGCAGTACTTCTGCTTTGCGGTGTTCGGTTGAAACAAGTGACCGCACTCGGCACAGAGCCTTGGCTCGTATATCTTCCCACAAAGAGACTGCCTTTTCTTCTGTTTTCGCTCGAGCGCGCGTTTCTTCTTCTCTGCCGTGTCGCTTGCCTCGTAGTACTTCAAGAGGATGACCGCTCCCGGATAGCCGTCTGCCTCCCACCCGCTGTCAGAAAGCTGCCGCGCCTTCGTCCAAAAGGCAGCGCTTGCCATCCATTCAAGATCGAAATGCTCCCGCTCACTGGGCATGATCCCGATATGCCTACGGGCGTCGCTCTCGATCACCATGAAAAGGTAACCATTTGTAAGCATGCCAGGCCTCAGGGTATCCTTCGCCAACAACAGCTCGGTCACTCTGGTTCCCTTGCGGAAATAGAGGATCATACTTTGGTCGTCTCTTTTCTTTCTAACGGTAGTGAGCCGCTTGGGTGTTTAAACCGCACGCCGGCTTCCTCGAATAAACACTGCCTCAGCTCCGCCGGTGTTACAAACCCTTTCTCTACTGTGTCGTAAAGTTTCAAGCACATCTCTGCAAACCGCTCTTCCCGTCCGTCTTTTTTCATGAGCTCACCGAAATGATCGTGGATGACCATGACCGGGATCGCGATCAGTTCTTCAAACAGCCTTGATACAGCTTCATTTTTTGCATGTGCCGCTAATTTTTCTGCTTCCTGTTGGACTGCCTGCGCGCACAAGTCTTTTAGATACTCCGGCTTGACCGTGAGCGTAGCGTTTTTATTTTTTTGCCGCTCGATCTTTCTGCGTACCTGTCTGCTGAGCAGGGATCCGGTTGTGTCGATCATGCTTAGCCCCTCCTTGTTAATAATATCCGTTTGCATTATCTGTTTGAATGGACATATACCCGCAGCCCCGGCAAACTGTTTGTGGCTGTATAAAATTTTTTGCACTGAGTCATAGTTACTTGCTTATCGTCCTCATATGCGATGCCGTTCAGTCCGTCGAGTACGATCTTTAGGATATTGTCGATGTCAGGCTTTCCAGGCGGAAGTTTCCCCGCCAGCGCCTCTGCCTTCTTTGCCCGCGTCCATGACTTCGGGATCGGAAAGGCTGCCTCGATCACGACCATCACAGCCCCTTCAAAGCAGGAACCGTGCTGTGCTTCATAAGCCTCCGCGATCTGCCGTTCATACGACTTCGTTTTCCCCGGCGTGTAGACAGTCCCGCTTTTCGAAGAGAACCGCGGCCTTGCTTTACCCTGTACCTTCCCCGGCACGAAGAAATATACCATACTCATCGCTTCCTCCTGAGCAGCCATTCGACGGTAAGAAGGATGGCAGCAGTTGCCACCAGCGAGCCCGTCAGCACACCAACGAAGAACCACACTGTACTGCTCATGAGATCCTCTCCTCCTTTTTCAGCCTTTCCGCTTCCCGCGCTGCCATAGCATCCACATCTGTCTTTAAGACCATCAGGTCACGCATCACGCTCCGCTGGTCGTCCTGCAGGTCAGCGACGGCCAGCCAAAGATCCCCGATCTTCCCGAAAAGGAAAGCAATCGTCGCCAGCAGCCCCATCCCGACGATGCAGACGAAGAGCAGGACTTCCCACTCAGTCATGAGACGCCTCCATGCGATTCTGCTTCATCATATCCAGCACCTCTCTCATACGAATGATGTAGTGCGGACATTCATCCTCGAAGAGCCAGTCATCCATTTGCTTATACATCGTCTCAAGCATCTGCCCCAAGTCTTCCTTTGAATAATCAAATACAGTCAGCTTTACTGCTTTCACTCGATCCGTACTGGACAGGTCTGCGTAGATATGCAGATGTCCATCAAGATCCTTATCGATATAGATTTCTTTCGGGTCCGTGACGATAGCCCCGGATTCTGTCTGAATAATAATCATAATTCCTCCACTGTATAATTGTGAAACTCCATCCAATACTGATTGATCTCTCGCATTTTCATCAAAGCCTCTGCCTCGCTCTTGCACAGGAAGTCTTTGTTTGTCCATTTATCATCCTTCTCGATGTAGCGATGCATCTGCAGCAATACTTTTTTCTTCGGCGTCCGCCCTGTCTGGTCCGTATAGCTCCGGATCGTCAGCTCGATGCGGTCAGCGCCCTTCACAAGATGGCTTCGCATGACTTGCCTCCTTCCTAAAATACAGATCTGTATTTTTCTGACTTTTTCTGACTGCTTATAAATCAGCTGGTTTGCTATCATAAAAAGATATGTCTAAATCCAGAAAACTCTTTTTACGGTGAGTGAAGGGGTGGAAGGGGTGGGTGTGTATGTTAAGGAACACCCACCCTTACACCCCCATTCACCGCGTGAGATTAAACCCGGAAATTATATATATTTTCCTATATAGAGTTTGCCGGGTTTATTTCCTACTTTAGCGGATTTCATCTAATCTTCGAATCCTGCCATTTCTGCCAGTTGTGACTTCATAAACCTGTATAGGCTCGTTCGCCCGTTTCAAATACGTCCGAACCGTTCGTACAGACACTTGCATCTCATCCGCCAAATTGTTCTGATTCACTACATCCCCGTTCGCTAAATGATGCTCCAGCGTCCGGATGAATTCTTCATAGCGATCATTTTTGTTCTGTGTCTGCGTGATGTTCCCCTTGACGCGGTTCCCTTCGATGCTGCCTTCGGTACGCTTCGGATCGATATCAGGGGCGAGCGTATGGAGCGGATACTGGAAGAGGATGGCCTTCGGCTTCGGTGTTTTGAACTCACGAAGGATGCAGGTACAGCAGTAAGCGACATCGCACCCATACTGTTCCTTTTCCTCCTCTTTCAGCTCGATCGCCGTCAGGTCGATGATGGCGTCTGCGTCGCGGGAGAAGACCCCCGAGCCGCTGCCGCGGTCGGTCGCCCGCTTGGCGCCCTGCGCGCCCTTGGAGTGATGGTGGCAGTAGATGACAGAGCACCCCAGCTCGCGGCAGATGTAGTCGAACTGATTCCCGAAGTACGCCATATCGCTGGCAGCGTTCTCATCACCCGTGATGACCTTGTAAATAGGGTCGACGATGATCGCCTCGAGATGCATGTCTTTACACCGCCGGACGATGATCTTTGCCAGTTTGTCCATCGGGAGTGCCTTGCCCCTGAGATCCCACACGATGAGATTGCTGGAGCTTGGGTGCATCGGCATGCCCTTTGCTCTATAGATGTGCTCCAGTCGGTCGATGAAAGACTTCTCGTCGATTTCCAGATTGATATAGAGGACTTTCCCCTGCCGGCATCCCCATCCCAGGAACTCGCCGCCGGACGCAATGGCAAGTGCCAGCTGCATCAGCCAGAAAGACTTTCCCGCCTTCGAGGGGCCGGTCAGTATAGCCTTGTGCCCCAGACGGAGGATGCCGTCGATCAAGACCGGATTCAGAGGCGGCGGGTCATCGATGACCGTATTGAGCGGCAGGAAAGGCGGCAGGTCATCCTGCTGTTCCTCCATCCATGCGAGCCAGGTGAGATAGTCCTTCTGCCCCTGATTGATGCCGATCAGGAACTGCTTCTTGCCGTTCCGCGTGACGCCCGGCATGCGGGACAGGCGAGACGGGTTCTTGTTCTGCGTATCGACTTTGAAGCCGTTTTTGTTGCAGATGTCGTAAATATGGACGACGCGCTCATAGTATTCCTTCTGTGTCGCGGCATCGACATGGACGATGGCATGCACCGACTTCCCGCCGGAGTAGACGATGGCAGCGCATGGCAGCTGCATCTGGCGGATGAGTGCCAGCTGCTGGCCGAGAGGCAGCGTGTCCGACTCCACCAGCGCATAGCGATAATCAGTGACATTCGCATTCTTAGCCCCTTCTCCGTCCAGCGGATTGATGCGGATCCATGCCCCTGCCGCCTCATTCTGCAGGCTGCCGATGGCACTAGACATCTTTTCGGCATGCTTCAGCGCCTCGACGATCTCCCCACACGTTCGCTTACACTGGCCATTGTCGACGGGTTTCCATTTCCCGTCCTTAGCTAGGAAGGAATTCACTGCCAGCCCGACATACTCCTCCGGCTTAAAGAGTGCCTGCAGATAGGAGATGAGGTCCCCTTTCTGGTCCCATTCCTCATCACTCGGCTCATGGAGATCTTCCGGCTCGACCGTCGATGGATCGATCAGGAAATCGGAATCCGTGAAGGTGAACCCCGTCACGGTGCGAACCGGCCCTTCATGACGTCCGGAGGGCTTCCATCCGCCTTCCTTCGCCCACTGGGTGATGACGGCGCCGGTGACGGGCTGCTCGCGGTCTTCATGGAAAGACTGCCACTTCTTCACGCATTCCCCTTCATGGAACTTCCCGCCCCTGCGGCTCCACGCTTCCCAGACAGACAGGGGATAGCCCTCCTTCTGGAGAGCCATGCCCACTTGGACCCATCGTTCATAGCTGTAGTCTGGGTCGATGAAGGCCAAGAGCGGCACTAGATCGATCTTGCTCATAGCCGTTTACCGTTCGGGCTTGTAGTACTTCTTGATGACATTGCGCGTGGTCTGCTTGCCGTTCCACTCGGACGTTTCATTATCGATTTCGAAGTCCCCTTCCTGCCCTACGGCGGTCGTCCAGAGCGGGTCATCCGCACCGCCGATGCCGTTCTCTTTGAGCACATCACCAAGACCGATGGCATCGAAGAAGCAGGCAAATTTCCACTTCTGATTGCTCTTGTAGACCAGGTAGTCCGTAAGGCGTGTAGTTCTTCCGTCTTCGTGATGGATGTCCATCAGGATGGTTTCCATGAGCGTATTATCCTTCTTCGTGAAGCTCGTCTGGCAGTCATAGACTACGAAGTGGTAACGGCCTTTCGGGATGGGGTCGAAGAGACTCCCCTTGTCCTTGAAATCATCGTTCGTAAAATTGGAGAACCCAGTCACCACCGTTGCTCTTTCCTTCTCGGTATCCGGCGTAGCATTTCCAAACTGTCCAAAATTCGGCATAGTATTTTCCTCCTAAAATGTAAAAATCGTAACTTAATGTGCGAAAATTGAGAAAAAATCTCTCAAAATCATGATTACAAACAGAAATCGTGGTTATAGACTAAAACGGAGTGCGGAGATTATTCAGCACGTAGTATTTGAATCCCGTCCAGGTATCCGGCTTGACAAGTGCTTCTACATAGTCCGATGGGATCTTTGCAAGATTCTCTGCTTTAGCAGCGGGCTCATCCGGATCTACTTCGCGGATCGCCTTCAGCAGCTCCCCTTCTGTGATCGGCGAAGGGTCTGCTTCCGATACGCCGAGCGCCATCAGACGCAGAAGCTCGTCATACACGTTCGTGGACGGGGCTGGCTTCGCTTCTGCGGGCTTCGCGGCCGTTTTAGGGGTGATTCCCTTCTGCGCCTTCTTCTTCGCCTGATACGCCTTTTCCATGGTGGTTTTCGGCGGCGTGATATGGCGGGCGGGGATGATAGACTGGATTTCCTTGAAGTCGAAGTCCAGAATATCCGCAAGGCCGAAGCGGTTTTTCGCGTCCGCGAACGGCGTGTGCGTCGCGCGCATTCTCCGCTGGCCGCCTGCCGCCTTTCCTTTGCCGTCTGCGCCCTGCCGGATGATGACTTTGTAGTCCGCAAAGAGCAAGAGATCCGCCCACTCTTTGAGAAGAGCCCCCAGTGAATTGTTCTTGCTCCCGGGGAGCTTCATCTCCCAGTGGTCATAGCTCCCGGTATCATCCGGGCGGGTGACCGTCCGCTGCATCGCGTGTGCCAGGAATACGACATTGAAGCCCATATTCACCAGCACCTCCGCATTGACGAGGAGCTTTGAGAATTCTTCAGCGAGGATCACATAGCCCTTGCCGTAGCCGAATTCTTCGATGCTCTTCTTGCTGCCGTTCGCCTTGCAGATGTAGGCACTCGCCAGTTTTGCCGCCATATCCGCCGTGTCGATGACGATCGTCGAATAGGGAAGCGACGGGTCGCGCTGGATCTGGTCCAGCGTGCCCATGAGAGCGGGCCAGTCTTGGATAGAGTCGATGCGATCGACATCCATCCGACGGCTGCCGCGGTCCAGGTCGAGGAAAAGCGGCGCGGGAAAATGACTGGCGAAAGTCGTCTTCCCGATGCCTTCCACGCCGTATACCACGACCTTGACGGCACTCTGCTGGATACCCTTGTTAATGGTAAGCATATATACCTCCTATGATGTATTTCCAAAAGTGAATCGCCGGATGGCTATCACTTAATAGACAGATTCTGTTTTTCTTCCAAAGAAGCGCCGGGGACGGCCTTCCCTGCTTTCAGAAGCTCTTTGATAGCCAGCTTGTCCGGCTTGGTCGTGATGACCTGCTTCATGAAGCGCATAGGGACCATCTTCTCATCCGGGATGGATACCGTCACGGACTTTCGCCATCGGATCTGGGCACTAGGCACATCCGCCTTCTTGCCCGCTTCCAGATGCATAGCCAGATAGGCTTTAAGGCTCTCCAGCTTCTTCTGCGCCGACACGGCTCTCGCCGTCAGCTTGTCTACTTCCTCTTTGTACTGCTCGATATCTGACTGGAGATTCTTGATATACCGGCAGATGTTATCCACCTTGGACCATTTCTCCATCTCGAGATCATCCAGTGCTTTTGCATCCAGTACTTCCCCGGTGCTGCCGTCTACAGCAGTGCCTTCCGGTGTGACAAAGATATTTGCCAGCCTTTCATCGATTTCATATAACGTCGCCATTTCTCCTCCTATTTTTATGATATGAATCCACCACATTGATAAATTCCCAATAAATGCCACTTGGCATTTTGGGGGGGCGGCATCTGCGCCGGAAGGTCCAGCAGATCCTCCGCCACATCCACCATCTCTGCGAGCGTATCCAGCTCTTCCTCTGAGCAGCTCTCAAGGAACGGCCAGTCCCTCTCGCAAAGCTCGATCATCATGTCCCATTCAAAAGAAGACGTCAGATCGATCATCTGCTGCTTGTCCCCCATCTGCTGCTCGATGGTGCTAAACATCATCTGCAGATGCTTCATCAGCGCCGCTGTGTCTCTTAGAGGGTGCCGCTTCAGCCTGCGGCCGATGTTTGCGTGGATCATGCTGCATCGCTTACAGCAGGTGCCTAGTCTCTTGCTATCGCGCGAATTGTAGTAAGTCTTACTGCAGATCCGGCACTGATGCGGAAACATCCGTTTCAGCTTCGTGTTCAATCGGCTCGCCTCCCAACCAGTCATCCCATGCATCATCCGCGTGCTCCATCTCGTATTCTTCCCGTTCAAGGCGGCGGCGGGCGGCTTCTTCATCGAAGTACCCAATACCAAGCACCATATGATTTTCAAGCTCTGCCATGATTCCTCCTATTTCTGGTATAATAGAGGTAGGAATGTCACTCAAAACTTCCTGCCCGAGCCTTAGCAGTAGCCGCTGCCAAGGCTCTTTTTCTTTACTCTTTCACCTGCAGCTCGATGACCTGCATCTCGCCATTGCCGTCTTTCAGATCCTCGGTGTTCGCGAAGATCCCGGTGACGACCAGATGCGGGACAGGTTCTTCTTCATTGATGGCACTCTTGTACCCGAAGAAATAATCGTCCCCATCCTCATTGAATACGTGTACAGGCTGATCCTCCATAAGGAGCTCGAGCGCCTGTTCCAGTGTGACTTCGTTTTTCATTTAGTCGCTCCTTCCATCCACGAACGGTCAGTACTTTGACCGTTTCCTAGCCTTCTTTTCTTCGGCTGCGTTCTGTTTCTTCCACATCAACGCCATGTGCTTATGCTCTCGGCAGCAGTACATGGCCGCCCTCGACTGTGTGCCAAAGGCTTTGCCGCACCACTTGCAGCATCTCTCAAAGTAGCCACCGCCGAAGCCTCTGCCCGCCGGAGCTTTCGAAGCCCTTGCAGCCTTCGGCTTATTCCGCTTCCAAAATGCCTTTTCGCATTTGGCGCTGCAGAACCGGAAGCGCTTGTCATTCTTGCTCAAGACGCGGACCCAGTGTCCGCATTGCTCACATTGGAACTCGCGGAGCGGGATGCCTTCTTCCGCTTCTTCTTTAGCGTGGTCCTTATCGCGGCGCCCTTCGTAGTAAGAGCGCCTCTCACACTCTGCGGAGCAGAAGCGTTTCCGCGGGGAGGCATCCGCAGGGAGCGGCTTCCCGCAGCCCTCGCAGCATCTCATTGAGCCACCGCCATTAGCAGAGTGTATACCGCGGCGCACACCAGCGTCAGCGGATAGATCGCCACTTCCTTCCAGAACCTCTGGCGTGCGGCGCTAGGATCGTATTTTTTCGTGGCTACTTGAGAGGCGAGAGCCGCGGTTCTCGCCTCTTCTTGCTCGCGGTCGTCCATCATCTGATGAACGACCTTTACTGCTTCTGCGCTACTCATAATTTGCCTCCCTAACTTCCATGACTACTCGGGATGCTGCCATGTATCCGGCAGCTGCCCCCTCCCGGAGCCGTGCCATTGTGTCCTTCGAACACAACCTGGCACTTTCCGCTAGATTCATATTGCGGGTTGCTTCATTCCGCAAGAAATGCGCCATGCTTTCGATCAGTGCCTTCGACTCCACCATCTGCATGGCAACGGCGAGGGCGTCAGCCTTCCCCGTCAGGTAGTCGCCGACGGACTCATCCTTGCACGCGACCAGCTCGACGCCTGCATCCGCGCGAAGCGCCCCCAATTGCGCGAGGATCACTTCTCTCATTGCTTTTTCTCTCATTTCATTCCTCCTAGGCAGTCTCATTCTTTCCTGCAGCCTCTTTTTGCAGCCGTTTGAGCTGGCTGCGGAAGTCGAACTCATTGCCGCGGTCACCGCCTTTGATGACGCGGCAGTGGTTCCTCTTTTCTGCGGCGATCTTCTGCTTTTCCACTTTCGCCTCCGCCTTGAGGCGCGCCATTCCTCCTTTGAAATCAAAGGGGCGCGCCCCCAGCTGCTGCTCTTCCCACTTTTTTCTTTGCGGCGGCCTGCGTAGCCTCCATTTCCGCCTTCATGGCGATCTTGAGGTCTTCAAGCTCAAACTTGAAGGCCTTCTTCCCGTTGTGGTAAAACGGGAATGCCCCCTTGGCAATGAGCCGCCGGATCTCACCGTACTTGTAGCCGGTGAGCTTGGCAGCCTGCGAGATGTTTACCCACATATGAGCCTCCTTTCTACCTAAGCGCCGGGAAGATCTGTCGCAGGATGTCAAAAAGTGCTATGGGCGGTGTGTCCAGAGAGATGTTCGCCCATTTCTCGCCCCATTCGAATGTCGCCTTGACCATGCAGTCGCTGTCACCACAATCGAAGATTTCGAGCGAAAGGAGCGGCACGCCGGCTTTCTGCAGCGCCTGACAGAGCAGGGCGATCGACTCTGCGCGGGCTTTCTTCTCTTTGGCGATTGCCTCGTTCCATTTTTCGTTTGTCATGGTTCCTCCTCATTTCTAAAGACTAATCTTCGTTAGGGATCCGAGGGCGATTCCCTCGACTTCATTTCCCCATACGTCCCATCTTGGATGCGGCTCGCGAGCAAAGAGCTCGCAGTAGGGTCCATAGGATACGCTCTCAATCATGCGGCGCATCTCCTCCGGCTTTCGACTGTGGATGGTGCGCGGGGCGGTGAATCCTGTGAGCCCCTGACAGCGCTTCCCATCTGCGCCGATTTTGTAGGACGGGTGCCCCTTGATCCCAAAGAGGCAGCTCTCGGTGATGCCCCGGAAATACTGCCCGAGACCTGCGCGGTCTTTCAGCCACGTGATCATAGTCACATAGCGGAAGCCCCATGCCTCCATGACCTTGAGACCATCGGGGAGGAAATTGTTCGTCACCCAGAGATACAGGTGGCAGTCATCCGCCGCAATGCTGGGGACGTCTAGCGCCATGATGGCTTTTGTACTCATGAGCGGGTAGTGGCGATCCGCTCCCCGCTTGATCTTGCCGCCCCCCCCGTTCCATCCACGGGGGATCGGCGTAAATTGTGTGATATTTCATCCCTGCGCCTCCGTCCCGTCTCTTAAATACGGTTTTCCGTATTTTTCTTGGTAAAAAAAAGACGTGATGTTTCTTCTGCGTTTAACTCAAAGTGATCAGACACTCGATCCATTTCCGTTTGAGTAAACGGAGTTCGGTTCGCCAGTCGATCGTAAAGTGCGGTTTCACTGATAGTAAGGAACTTTGCGAATTTTCGATTTGTTCCAAAATGTTCCTTGATGAACCCTTTTAAAAAAGCATAATTAAATTTCACCGGCATTGAATATCACCTCCTTCGGCATACGGTTTTCCGTATCTGTGATTATAATACACTCCATCGCGCATCTTGTCAACGGTTTTCCGTTTATTTCCTTCGTTTTTCCGTTGACTTATGGAATAAGCTCAGTTATGATATGAATAAATAGTTTTTTAATAGGAGCGTGAAGCATATGAACCAGAAGCTAATTCAAAGGATGAAACAGGTAATGAATGAAAAAGGGATAACTCAAGCAGAACTCTCTAAGAGGACTGGGATAAGGGCGTCTTCGATTTCCGATTACCTAAACAACAGGTACGAGCCAAAGCAAGACAAGATATATTTGATAGCTGAAGCGTTAAGCGTAAATCCCGGATGGCTTTCCGGGAGAGATGACTCTTCAGCGATCCTGAAAACAGACCCCCTTGCCCTCAAAAACATTGTCCCCATTGAAAGACGCATGGTCCCCATCATTGGGCAGATCGCCGCCGGAAAGCCGATTCTGGCCGATGAGCATATAGAAGCCTTTCTGCCATGTGATACTGGCGTACACGCAGACTTCGGGCTCGTGGTAAGCGGAGACAGCATGATAGGTGCCGACATCCATGACGGCGACGTGGTATTCATCCGCAGCCAGCCCATCGTGGATGACGGCCAGATCGCCGCCGTCCGTATCGACGACGACGCCACGCTGAAGCGCTTCTACAAAAATCCAGACGGCTGCACCCTCGTGTCCATGAACCCCAAGTACCCTCCCATGGTGTTCAATTCCGGGAATTGCGACTCCATCCAGATCATCGGGCTGGCGGTGGCGAAGTATTCAGTGATTAAGCAATAAAAAGAGACCATTTTCGTGAGGTCACGAAAATAGTCTAGGCGTGAAAATTATTTTCAAGGAGGTTAAAAATGTGTTTAATCAATAAATTAGTTGATAAAAGTATTGAGGCCTTTATTACTGCTATTGAGATTTATAATAAGCCTACTATTCATTATCGCGTTGAGGGATTTTCCTTCTTCATTTGTAATGCTTGGGAGCTCATGCTTAAAGGGTACTTAATAAAAAAGCACGGTAATGATAGCATTTACTATAAAAATAGCCCCGATAGGACTTTTTCGCTCTCCAACTGTATCGAGCTTGTATTTACCAACAATAAAGATCCATTGCGCAAAAACCTAGAAAGAATCGTAGATTTACGCAATATCAGTACTCACTTTATTACTGAGGAGTACGAGCAAATTTATATTCCGTTATTTCAATCGTGTGTACTGAATTATATCAACAAAATGCTTGAGTTCTTTGGGAAAGATGTAACAGAAACTATCCCTTCTAATTTTCTTACGCTATCTATTAAACTTTCCGACATCGTCCCGGAAGAGATTCAGGCAAGATATCCAAAGCAGATTGCCTCAAAGCTTTTAAATGTTCAAAGAGCGATTGCTTCTTCAATTCCTGAAAACGGTAATCAGAAATATGCAGTTGTCATTAAACATGATTATTACATTACTAAAAGAGCCGATTTAGCTACTGCTTCGGTAGCAATAACAAACGACGCAAAACAAGCTGCTTTTATACTGAAAGAAACAAAAGATATGCAAAAGGCTTGCCCGCATAATATGAAGAAATGCCTTGATATTATCAACCAATGGCTTCGCAAAGATAGAATTGATTTTGTGAATCCTTCCCTCTCCCCGGATAATGAAAAATATCATCGTTTTAATGCAAATCATTTTACTCTATTCGTTAAATTCTATGGCATAAAAGATAACCCAAAATTCTGTTACAAATACGATCGCAGTTCTCAAACACTCTATTCGTATAGTGATGCAGCGCTTCGCTTCATTTTTGAGGAAATAAAAAAGAACCCAGAAGGGATTATCGATTCTCTTCGGGCCCATAATAGATAAAAAAATAAGTCAACCCCAGGGGCAAAGGAATTCTAAGCCATAAGCCTACTCCCATTCAGGAACCCAGCCTTATCCTTCTCAAGTTGACTTGTTTCAATGTTATTCTATCAAAAGGCTTGGTGTTTTGCAAGTTTAATATTTTGATTGGACCTTTTTGATTCGTTGTAAATTTTGCAGCAGCTGATTAGTAAACCATTAGCTGATTAGTAAACCATTCCGTGCACGTTCACGAGATGGTTTACATTCCCACTATTTTGCGAATGTCCGCAAAATAGTGATGTGGTACGTTTGGCCAGCGTTGGAAAATCATAAAAGGAGTATTTCATGGATGACTTAATTATTTATAACACCGATGACGGCGAGGCCAATGTGAGCTTGCTCGCCAAGGATGGGACTGTGTGGTGTACGCAGGCACAGATGGCGGAATTATTCAACGTGCAAAAAGCCGCTATTAGTAAGCATTTAAAAAATCTTTTCGAAGATGGTGAAGTAGACAAGAATTCAGTTGTTTCCATTTTGGAAACAACTGCTGCTGAAAGGAGCTCACTATGCCGGGACGATATAAAGAAGGGACGGTTCACTGGGAAGAATCACGCCAGCGGTGGCGCGCCTTCGTCTCCGTGGATGGTCGCCGCTATTCGAAGCGGTTTCTTAGCCGCGATGAGGCGCTGGCATGGACACAGAAGATGCGGCTCGCCGCGCATGATGGATCATTCGTAGCGCCCTCCGCCATTTCTCTGGGCGAATGGCTCATCAAATGGCTGGGAACATACAAGAAGCCCACGGTAAAGCCTTTGACTTATGAGCGCTATCTATTCACCGCAAACAAAGCGCTGCCGCTCGCTGGGATCTCTCTGCAGAAGCTGACGCCCACCATGCTTCAGGAGCTCTACAATGCCCTGACGCCCGACTGTGCCAAGAAGCTCCATGTGCTGCTCCATGGTGCCATTCAGAAGGCATGGGAGCTGGGGATGGTCAGAAAAAACGTGGTCACCTTCGTAAAGCCGCCCCGCGTCATCAGGCAGGAGAAAGGGATCTTTACCAGCGAGGAGCTAAAGAAGATGATGGAGCTGGCAGAGTCAGATCCGAAGCTGAAGCCCTATGCACTCTTTCTGCTTGTGGCCATCAATACCGGCATGCGCCGCGGGGAGCTGCTCGGTCTTCGCTGGTGCGACGTCGACCTCGAAGAGCGTACTCTTTTCATCCGCCAGCAGGTACAGACGCTTTCAGGTGGTACGCTCATCATAGACACCCCGAAGACGGCCGCGGGCAAGAGAAGGATCTCTATCCCGACCAAGGTGTACCAGAAACTCAAAGAAGCGAAAGCAGCGCTCCCCGCTATAGACGAAGAAGAGCACGACCTCGTATTTCTAAACCGCGCCGGGACGCCTGTCCGCCCTGAAGCGATAGAAAAGATGTGGAAATACCTCATGTCCAAGTCCGGCCTGCCCTACAGGAATTTCCACTGCTTGCGGCATACTCACGCCACACTGCTGCTGGCGAACGGCATCCCCATCATCGAAGTCTCCCGCCGGCTGGGACATAGCAGCGTGACACAGACCCTCGACATGTACGGCCATGCGATTCCCTGCTATGATAAAACCATCGCCGAGAAGATCGACGCCATTTATAATTAACCAAACGAAAAGAGGCATCTTATCGCGAGATGCCTCTTTTCTAGTCTGCAAAGTCCCAACGGGGACCAACTGCGCCCAAATTGTGCGCCCACTCAATGTGCGCCCAAATGCGCTATTTTATTTTGTCCGATAATATCGGAGAAATTCTGGTGCGTCTAGAGGGATTCGAACTCTCGACACCTGGTTCCGGAGACCAGTGCTCTATCCACTGAGCTATAGACGCTTAACAAGCGTTATTATAGCATATGGAAAGAAAATAAGGAAGGGGAAAAGATGTCTCGCTTTTGCCCGACAGGGCGATACGAACAGATCCCTCTTTCCTCCAGTACCGGATCCTTCAAAACTATTTTTCTACAAATACTCTCGGGATGCGCTTCAGGTCGCACATGATTTCATGCGGGATGGTCTCAGCCGTAGCAGACACTTCATCGACAGTGATTTCTTCCTCTCCCTGCTTGCCCATGAGGATGACTTCATCGCCGGGACGGACTTCGTCATCGCAAGCGACCATGAACTGATCCATGCAGATGCGGCCGACGATCGGGCAACGCTTGCCATTGATGAGGACGACGCCCTTATTGGAAAGGCTTCTGTGCCAGCCGTCCGCATAACCGATCGGGACAGTCGCAGTCTTCATATCCTCTTTGGAAACATAGGTACCGCCGTAGCCGATGGCTTCGCCCTTATGCAGGATCTGGACATGAGTGACATGGCTCACGACGCTCATCGCATACTGGAGGTCGAGCTTGTTCGTCATGACCTCCGATGGCTGCGGCCCATAGATGATAATGCCCGGGCGGGCAAGGTTATGCCAGCTTCTCGGGATATCAATGACACCAGCACTGTTAGCGGAGGAGATCACGAAGTTTTCATCGACCGGCATGTAGGAGATCGCTTCATCGAAGCGGTCGAGCTGCTTCAGTGCGGCATCCTTCTCCTTGTGATCCGCCGTTGCCATATGAGTGAAGGTGCCATGTGCGTGAATGTGCGGATAGCCTGCGAGCTTTTTGAGGAGCGCAGGTACGTCCTCCGGATGAGTTCCGATGCGGTTCATGCCCGTATCGATCGGCAGCATGACTTCGATCGTTTTCTTCGAAACAGCGGCGATGGCTTCCAATGCGTCCAGATCAACGGTATCATCGATCGGCATGATGAGGTCTTTATTCACACCGATAGGCATATCCTCCGGCAGCGGCAGTCCCAGTACATAGATCGGGCAAGTGAATCCGGCGTCGCGCAGTTCCGCTCCTTCTTCCACACGGGCAACAGCAGCAGCAACGTAGCCTTCCTCGAGGGCGATGCGCAGCGTTTCCTTCGCACCATGTCCATAGGCATTCGCCTTCACGACAGCGAGCACATTCACTTCCTTCGGCAGATGCGCGCGGATGACCTTGAGATTGTGACGAAGCGCATTCAGATTGATTTCCATGTAAGAAACCGGCATTTGTATTCCTCCCATTCTTTTCTGCCGTCGGCAGAAATGAAAAGCACCGCGCCAAAAGCATCAGGGCTATGCCTGATACTTTGAAGCCTCGGTGCTTCCTTTTATTTTTATGCATCTATCATACCGCGATTGGAAGGAAATGGCAATGGGGCCCTTAAGAAAACAAGTCTCCCGCAAGCGGGATCCATGCCAGTGTCAGGAAGCCATAGAAAAGCAGTCCGGCCGCCAATCCCACGATAGCCCCATTGATACGAATACCTTCCAGCTCATGATGCACTTTCGACTCGATGAATTCATTCAGTTCCTCTTCCCGAAAACTTTCCAGGACTTCTATCATAGACCATGATAAGAAACCATGCTCATAGGTGATGATCTCTGCTATCAAATCTCTTCCGATAGTGTCCAGCTTCTGTCTAAATTCTGAGTCTTCTATAGAAGAAATACTTTGCTCTATAGCTGGTTTCAATTTTTCTGCCAAAGCTGGCACACCCCAATGGTACTGAAAATCAGAAATCCCCTCGTCGATCCGTTTTTCCAAAGGGAAGGAAGCGAAGAGACCCCGCCCAAATTCCTGCAGCGCCTCCAACGTAGCCGGTTCTTGCAGGAAACGAGCGATCAGAAGATCCCACTGTGACAAAAGCTCCTGATGAAACGGATTGTCCTCCCTTTTCCATGCTTCCATTTCTTCGGCTAAAGCATCCATTGCCGCCTCAGCCAACTGTTCATAATCGATCGCGCCAAACCATTTCCCGAGCGTATAGCCGATAGATCCCAGGAAGCCTTTCTCTTCCCGGTCGCCTGCCTTTCTCAACTGCTCTGCCAGTTTGTATCGAAGGGATGGTTCCTCGATTTTCCGTTTTCCCTCCTCCAAAAGACGAAGAAGCCATTTTTCCCGATTCATCTCCTGCTGTAACCGCCCTTGCGCGAAAGAAATAAAAACAGGCAGCCATTTCTGCGATTCACTCCGTCCCCAAGTGGCTATGTCTTCTCTATGGCTAGACAGAAATTCCACTGCATAGGTGGCTCCCTTCGCTGCCAATGTTTGAGAAATAGATTCTCTGTGACTGGTAAGCCATGGAAGACATAGATCCGTCAAGGAAAGACGGGATATCTTTGCCAACAAATTCTTCGGGCTCAAAAGGCTCTGATTCATTTCTACCACTTTTTGAATAATCCGATCCCGGTTGGCAGGAACGAGCGGCTTGATAGGAAGAAAATGTTTCCGAAAGAGTGCCTCTACGGCAATGAAATCTGCTGCGCATCCGATACAGCAGGACTGGGCCATGAAATAAACCAGGTCTGCCCAATACGTGCCCTGCCAGGGACTTCCCTCTTTGAGCCAAAGAGAAAATAGCAAAAAAAGCAGTGAAAAGAAACAAATCCCATTGGCCGTTTTATATCGTTTCATTTCTACGCCTCCTTATATGACGGTTGATGATTGATGGTTGTCAGTATGCATAAAAATCCAAGAGTAAGATCTGACAACTATTGCATCAGTGTTTCCCATAGGAGTGATACAGCCAAAAAGGCCGCTCCCAAGAAAGCTCCCCACAGAGAGCCATTGATACGAATGGCCGCCACATCTTCAGACACAGATTTTTCTGCCAAGGATGCCATCGTCCGGCCATCATAGCTGGACAACGCCTTCTCCACCACCGACGCAGCCATGCGATGCATCCATCCCACATGGGGCCGCACCAGACGTAAGAAGAAGGCATCGAAATCCCGCCGCTTCTCCTGAGCAGAAAGCTGTCCGTCCACCAAAGAAAGTAAAGCTTCTGCCAACCGGTGCGCCAGCGGCTCTTTCTTTTCCTGCCACAAGGAAATAAACCAATTCCGCCCTTTACCAGACAATAAGCGACAAATCACCTTCTGTACAGCCCCATTGACCTGCCGCTTCCAAACCTCATTGGTCTCTAGCTGGACGATCATTGCATCATAGGCCTCTCCCATCTTTTGGCGAAGCTCACTTTCCGGATCCGTCAAAGCCTCTGACAAGGACAACATCTTTTCCTGCACCTTTTTTACCATCTCTGCATCCCGATCCTCTACCGCATCCCGGAAGAGGGAATGAAGCCAGCCCTTATCATTATATTTCTGCCAAGCCCAAAGATAGACTCGCTGGATTTCTTCCTGCGTCACCTCAGCCTGCAGAAAGCCCTTCACCTCGGCCGCCAAAGCCTCCGTCAAAAGCTCCTTCTTCGGATAATCGCGGAATGCCGCCATCACCTTGGCCATATGCCCCGCCCAGTCTATATCTGCCGCTTTTCTCTCGATCGCCTCACTGGACATCGTCCATATCGATTCCGCAGGAAATACAGTCAGCACCATGTGAATCACATCCGCTGCCAGCTTCTCCGTCAGATCCCTATGGACTGTCAGCCAGTGAGCCACCACATCAGAAGGCACATGCTGGCGCAGGATCTCCGACAGCCGTCCCCTGGTCAGAAGCTCATTCACCACCATATCCTTCGCGATGGATACGATCATTTCCCGATTCTTCGCGATCAAATCCGTTCGCCAGGAAATGCCAAGGGGCCTGCGAAATAAAGAAGTCACGCCGAACCAATCGGCAAAACCGCCCACCGCCGCCGCAAAAGACATATGAAACAACCCTGCGAGCCACGGGCTCTCCCCCTGAAACGGAGCCGCCCCTAAGGTAAGAACCACAGAGCTCGCCAGTATACCGTCAGCAAGCCATCGTTTTTTCAAAGAAATCACCACCTCTGATTAGACATCACTAGCATTCAGTATACACTGATGCGTAGATTGTTGTTGGTTGTTATTAAATACAGATGATAGGTCCGTAGGACAGTGCTCCCTTTGGGGGAAAGGTGGTGCCGAAGGCACCAAAAGGGGGTATTCCCTGCGACTGTAAGGCCGGTTGTATGGTTTCAATACTAAACGGGATAAAAACAATTTGACACATATCAAATATGGGAGTATATCGCCTTGTATTTATAAAAACCATACAACCAGCCGTTGGCTGAGAAAATGCCCCCCTCTTTTTATTCTCCCCCGAGGAGGCGATGTCCTAAGTCTGACAGCCAACAACCTACCCATTCCTGTTAATTTTTCAAAAAGAAATCCTCAAACGATTCCCCCTGGTCTTGCAGAATCACTCTCACTTCATCACGAGACAAAGATGGATTCTCTGCTGCATTCAGCAACTGGCATTTCTCATGGATTTTCTGATAGAAAAATTGATTGATTTTCTGGAACCCCTCTTTTAATTCCATGTTCTTACCCATAAGAGTCACCAATGCATCATTAGGAACAACAAGAATCGCATCTGCATACCGTTGAAGTTGTTCGAGCCCATGGTCCGCCTTTTGTCCCCGTATTTTCCCTTCAAAAGAAAATGGTCTCGTCACCAAAGCCACGGTCATAATGCCCAACTCTTTAGCCCGCTGTGCCACAAAGGGAGCCATCGTCGTACCTTCAAATCCACCCATACCAGCAACAATAAACAATACATCCAAATCCGTCAGCGCTTTATCTAGCTCCACCACCAATGCCTTCCTTTTCACTGCATTCCAATTTCCATCTTTATACAAACCGTGTACGCCGTCCCTATGAATTTCTATGGTACTTTCTGCGCCAAAATTGAGCAGCAGCATAGCCATATAGCCCACATTTTCTATGGATTGATTCATCACATATTTAAGTATATTGTTCCCACAACAACCAATCCCCATAATTTTGATATTCGGTACGTTCTTCATGATATATACTCCTTAATGATACAAGGTGTAATTTAGCAAATAAAGCTATGCATCTTATTGACCTAAATTCATATAATATTCTTCGATAAATACTGGCCACATGCATTAACAAGCAACCTCTACATTAGCAGATGGGAAATTTGAATAACAACCTGCTATTACTGTCCATTTTTCAAAAAGAAATCCTCAAAGGATTCCTCCTGGTTCTGTAAAATCATTCTCATCTCATCACGAGATACAAATTGATTCCCTACTGCATTCAGCAAGTGGCATTTTTCGTGAATTTTCTGATAGAAAAATTGATTGATTTTCTGGAAACCCGCTTTTAATTCCATTTTCTTATCCATAAAAGATACCAGTACATCATTGGGAACGACAAGGATCTCATCAGCATACCGTTGAAGTTCTTCAATACCATGGTCCGCCTTTTCACCCCGCTTCTTTCCTTCAAAAGAAAATGGTCTCGTCACCAAAGCCATGGTGACAATCCCAAGCTCTTTCGCTCGCTGTGCTACAATCGGTGCGATGTCAGAGCCTACCTGTCCACCCATACCCGCCATAATAAAGAGGACTTCCGCACCAATTAGCACCTTATCCAGCTCCATGTTAATCCATGGCTTTATTTTCTTTACATTCAAATGCCCATCCATGTAAAAACATTTCATGACTTCTGCATCTAACTGTATGCTCCTTTCTGCGCCCGACTGCAGCAAGGTCTTTTCATCTGCCACTGTAATATACTCCACATTTCGTATCGATTGATTCATTACGTAATCGAGCATATGATTTCCACCATGACCGATACCCATCATTTTGATTCTTGGCATTTGCTTCATATGATATTCCCTCCACTAACTCATGTTGTCAGCTGTTAGTTGTTTGCCTCTCCCTCGTAACATAATGCTGTTAGATTAAAGATTTGCAGTAGTAGTTATGAGACCGCTAGGGAGTATAGGGTTCTAAAGATACAAAGTGTTCTCAGGGTTCCTGAATGAGCTGATGAACGCTAATGCTATCATCTCATTCGGGGCTCTTTAAAACCTTTAGTCCCCTTAGAACCTTGAGAACCTTTGGTGAAGAAGAGATCATCGCATATTTTGTTTTACACCGGTAAAAAGCTGAATGAATAACCAGCCACTAAGCTAATGTGTAGTCATCTTCCCGATAACATTCTTTATTTCATGATAAGTCAGATAAGAGACCTGTGTCACAGAACCATTTTCATCAAGAAGTAGTGTATGCAGTATCTTTTGCATCATCATCACCAGCTGCCACGCTTTGGCCCAAGCATCCAAATTCACTTTGTCATATATATCCGCCTCCACCTTGTCTTCCATGACATTTGGCAGCTGGCTCATCGCCTCATGAAATTTCTCATGGACTTTCCCTATTAAATCAATCAGTAAATTTGCGCGACCACTGGCCTCCTGAAAGGCATCGCTCACCAAATTCATTTTCTGATTTGCCTCTTTTACTTCTACATAGTAATGCTTGGCCTTCTCTAAATTTTCATCGGCCTTCTTTGCCAACTCAAATCCATTCAGAAGAAACGTCAGATCTGAAATATCTTCATCAAAATCAACCATTCCATCCACCTGCCTCAAATCCTTCCCAGCCATGACGTCTCGCTTCCGTGCCATTAAAGCAGCTACTCCACCAAATGGTTTTGTATTTCCCTCCATAGGAATCATACTACATGCCCCAAATGCCATTTTCTCTCTAACCGTGGCCTTTTCCTTTTCTCTTTTCCTCCAATCTGCCGATAAACGACTCATGTACTTGACTTCCTTGCAAATTTCTTCTAGCGGTTCATCTGCTAATAGATCGCTAGCTCTGCCATCTGCCTTTAACATCTTTGCCAAATGCACAAAAGAAGTCATATCTTTCACTAAAACACGGACCTTGGCCTGTCCTACCCCCACCAAACTATCACATGCCCTCGTTTTCGCCTTTTGCAATCGATTTCTGGCTACGCAGTAGTTATGCCGTGCTTCATTCACCATCTCCTTGGCCTCTTGATTGGTATCCTCCGCCTTAGTTCCCTTCATATAACTGGTCATACCAGCCGCAATCATCATCGCACCCACAATAAATGGTAGTGCCATATGGTTCTCCTTCTCATAAAATAACTACCTCGATAATTCAATTTTCAATAGCAAAAATCTGGATTACCGATTGTTGTTGGTTGTTAGTTGTTAGGCCAAACAACCGACACCTAATAACCAATTACCACTTATCAATCCATTTTTCCAGTTCATCCAAGGAATCAATGATAGAATCACAAGCCTTTTCCGTCACCGTATAGGCTTTATCCAGCGTATCCACCAAGGTATCTGCCGTTTCCGCCAATTTCATCACAGCCGCTTCCTGCTCCTCTGGTGGCAATTTCTCTATTTTCTGATCCACGTACTCTCCCACCTTGTCTAATAATTGATCCAACATGGATGGCTCTTCCTCTGCCTGTTTCTCTTCCACCATCTTAGCATAAAACTGCTCTGCCCACTGTTGTAATGCTTGACTCGCCATACCATTCGCGTCATCCCTGTTTCCAAATGGAATTTCAGGAAAATTGTTTCCATTGTCACTCATCCTATTTCCTCCTTATGAAATACTTTTTTAGCTGCCTGATCATCAGCTTTTCTTCTAGTATATCCAAGAGGTTGGACAAGAAATGGGTATGAGACATATTTCTTTGAAAAATTTTGATGAAATAAAAAATGTTGTTAAACATCCGGCACACACCAAACATTCAACAACATTTTCTGTTATAACCCATAGTGATTAAATATTTCCCCATAAAATTTTATGATAAAGCATCATATTTTTTATGCCTATATAGCTCTATTTTTTTGATGCCACTCCTCTCATTCCAAATTTTAGTTTTTGCCAAAACCGTAAATTGCATCTGCTTCTGACTATAATCATATGTACCTTCAGGAAAGATAGAATTGACATAATACCTAGTATGATTTTGTACGAAAAAAGAAAATAGAATTAACTCATTCTCTATGTGTCCCTTTGCCAAATAATTTGCCATAATTTTAGTGGCAAAAGATACTTTCCTTCTATCATACAAAAAGAATTGCGTTTGGTTACGATCCAATACTTTTTCAAAAATGCACAAAGCATGCAACCGCTCTTCAACTTTATAAAAATTCTGATCCTTAGAAAAAGACGACACAGAAATTGTTCCACGCAGAATATGGTCTAATACCCACTTACTGGTCTGCTGCTGAAACGGATATCGTTGTTTCAATTTATGTAACCCAGCCAGATGATAAAAATTATCTGCCCTAAAAGCAATTTCAATGGTATGGGCTTTCCCTTTTCTCCCTAAAACCACTTGATATTCAAACGGTCATTAATTTTTGATACGCCCTAGCCGCTAATTGCAAAATATCAGCTTCCATAAAACAACCTCACTAAAACAAAATGGACGCTACTGAGAAAATAGCGTCCATTTTGCAATTCGCTATTTTTTATGTCTGCTCATGACATGCATAAGTCAGGTTGAGGTATAAATAGCTAAACCCTACACAAGGCTACGCTGAGTCCCGCTTCCTGACACGCTTCTCAGCATCAACACCCATAC
>ENA-OUQH01000488-OUQH01000488.1-human-gut-metagenome-genome-assembly--contig:-NODE-488-length-29095-cov-6.903409_pt1 | contig 29095 bp, 30 predicted proteins | sample MGYA00237948_ERZ548828 | MGnify/ENA primary metagenome ERZ548828 (study PRJEB26490, sample SAMN05194711) | human gut metagenome | biome: terrestrial biome; feature: human-associated habitat; material...
CCTACACCTTCGTGAACCTCGCCGACCCCGAGCTCGCCATCGAGTGGCCGATCCCCCTCGACGAGGCCACCGTATCCGAGGCCGACCTCAACCACCCGATGCTCAGGGACGTCGTCCCAATGGCGCCCAAGAGGACGCTCGTCACCGGCTGCAACGGCCAGCTGGGCCATGCCGTGCGCAGGCTGGCGGAGGAGCGCGGCGTCGCCAAGGACTTCGACTTCTGCGACATCGACACCTTCGATATGTCAGACCCGGACGCCTACACACAGTACGACTGGTCGCTCTACGGCACCGTCATCAACTGCGGCGCCTACACCGCCGTGGATAGGGCGGAGACCGCCGAGGGCCGCGCGACCGCCTGGAAGGCCAACGCGACCGGCCCCGCCCTCCTCGCCCGCACATGCTCTGATCACGGGATCACCCTCGTCCACGTGTCCAGCGACTACGTCTTCGACGGCACCGCCGAGGTGCATGACGAGGACGAGCCCCTCAGCCCGCTTTCCGTCTACGGCCAGACCAAGGCGGCCGGCGACATCGCCGTGGCCGGGTGCCCGCGCCACTACATCATGCGCTCCAGCTGGGTCATCGGCGAGGGCCGCAACTTCGTCAGGACCATGAAGGGGCTGTCCGACCGCGTCGCCGACCCCGAGGATAAGCTCACGCAGGTCACGGTCGTTGACGACCAGCTGGGCCGCCTGACCTTCACGCGCGACATGGCCGAGGCCATCTTCCACGTGCTGGGGACGCACGCCCCCTACGGCACCTACGACTGCACCGGCTCCGGCGCCGTGAAGAGCTGGGCGGACATCGCCCGCGCCGTCTTCGAGGCCGCCAACGGCAACGGGGACAGGGTCGTGCCGGTGTCGACCGCCGACTACTACGCGAGCGCCGCCAGCCCCGTCGCGCCGCGCCCGGTCCACTCCGCGCTCGACCTGTCCAGGCTCGAGTCGGTCGGCTTCCACATGCCCGGCTGGGAGGAAGAGCTGGGGGAGTACATTAAGGGGTTGTTATCCTAGTGAACATCGGAATGCAAACTAAGCCCATCGTTGTCGTTAGCGACTTTGGTTATATCGAAGGTGGGGCTGTTGCTGTTGCGGTTAAAACCGCCCTACTTCTTGCGTCCAAGGGACGTAAGGTGATTTTCTTCTGCGGTGAAGGACCTGTTTGCGATGAGCTTGCTGCTTCCGATGTCGAAACTATTTGTCTTGGCATGCCGTCCATTAACAGCAACCCGTCTAAACTCGATGCCATTCGCAAAGGCGTCTGGAACACGTATGTCTATAAGTCATTCAGCGATCTTCTAAATCGCAATGATCTTAAGGGCGCCATCATCCATATACATACGTGGACAAAGGTTTTGAGCAGTGCTGTATTTGCCGCAGCAACTGAGAAAGGCAACCCAGTTCTTCTAACTGTCCATGATTACTTCTCCGTTTGTCCCAACGGTGGTTTTTATGATTATAACGAGAAACGTATCTGTGAGCGTAAACCTATGTCGGGCGCTTGCGTTTGTCACAACTGTGACAAACGCTCTTATGCTCAAAAGCTATGGCGGGTTGCTCGTCAGGCACAGCAGGACCGTTGGGTTCGCAACAATCGAAACATTCACTATGCGTTTGTGTCTGAATATTGCCGCGATATTCTTATTCCGTTCCTGCACAGCAAGTATCCCTATGAGGTCCTGCGCAATCCAGTTGATCATATTAAGTTCGATAACAGTGGTACTCAACAAGTTCGTGACCGCTTCTTGTATATAGGTCGAATCAGCCCAGAAAAGGGAGCTGATTTATTCTGTGAAGCAGTTACCGCTATTGGCGCCAGAGGCATCGTTATTGGTGACGGTGAAATGCTGTCCGACCTTAAGAAACGATTCTCTTATAACGTAGAGTTCACTGGTTGGCTTAAGCCCGAAGAAATGGGATTGCGCGGGGCCGCTCGTGCCATCGCGATGGTGCAACCGTCGCGATGGCACGAAGCGGCCCCGCTCACCCCCCTTCAGATGCTTGAGCAGGGTGTTCCATGCATCGTGCCGGATTGCTGTGCTGCCCGAGACTATGTCATAGAAGGTGTAAACGGCCTTCTGTTCAAAACTGGGGATGTTGAGGATCTTGAACGCGCGATGATGAAGATGCTGGAGCGGCCTCTGAGGCCGAAGCCGAAGATTCTCTCGGACGAAGTTTATTATCGAAATTTAATAGCCCTATATGAGAACTGTCTTTAGTCAAAACAATTGCAGATTGTTAACTAGGGATTTTTAGCGAGCCATTACATACGGTGATTAGTTTGTTTTTCGTTGCTTTTATATGGATTATTGTATTCATTTTGATTTGCTATAACTGGTATCAAGATGATGGCGTTCTTTTCTTTCTAGATTTGAATCGAATCGGAATGATGATTTGGAGTTTAGGAACGGGGCTCTATGATTTCGCCTTATCAGATTTATATCATCCCAGTTTATTAATCAATGCTGTCTCGCTAATTGTATTCGTTATATTTTGGTTTTTCGCATCCAACAGTCGGAAGGATGTCTCTTTATTGAAAGAGTGTTTCGGAGAGTTAAAAATCCCAAACAATATCATTTATTGGTTTTTTTTAGCGTTAATTGCAATATTGGCTTTTTTTGCTTTTAAGGCTAATGCTGACGCAGGGCAACTTAGAGGGTTGAGCAACAATGCTGGCATGAAAGTAGATTTCAAAGGGGGCTATTTTTACAGACTCTCTGTACCAATTGCAATTTGTTTTTATCTTATGGGAAGAATGGCAAAACAAAAGCTGGCAAAAATTTTTAGCCTATTGCTGTTTGTAGCCTTTCTTTATTTTACTGCCTGTGATTTGAGTCGTGGGCCTATCGTTTGGATTCTTACAGGCTGCCTTTTGTTTGAATTGCTTTTATACGTAAAACGCACTGGGAAAACAAAGGTTTCCGGTAAAACTTTTCTTCTTCTTGTCGGTGTATTTGTCGCTGTCGTATTTGCATTTGATTACTTTGGCTCGATTAGAACTGCGACCCTATTTTCGAGCGTGTCTAGTCAATACAAGATGAACGTTGATGTACCTGACGGCTTTACCTGGTTATATATTTATATCAGTTCACCACTTGAAAACGCTCGCTATGCCCTCGACAACATCGTTGTCAAAACACCAACATTTGGTGCGCATCTGTTTTATCCATTTATCAAATTGTTCTCTAACTTTCTCGGATTCGATACGACTTTTTCCTCGTGGTTAGGGTCAAGTACTGTTGTCTATTCGTACATGGCAACAGATCCTGGCTTAACTGTTGGCTCTTTTTTAATGGATGCTTTCCAGGATTTTTCAATTTTAGGCATTGTAATTTACCCCCTTTTTTACGGTCTTGTCTCTCTACTTGTAAAGGCAATGCTGAATTGGCAGCGCCTTTCATCACTTACTAAGCTAATTACATATTCTCTTGCAATCCAAGGACCACTTTGGAGCATTTTCGATGACACGGTATTTTCCGGCCCACTTTGGGTCTGTGCCTTCGCGGTAATTGCTATCGATCTCCTGACCACATTTTTTACGACAAGGACTAGGGGTAATGAAAAAAATGAAACGGAGAGCCGGTTGTACATTGAGGAAAGGGGTTAGTGACTTTGCGTATCTCTCTTGTACTCTCAAGTTATAACGGTTCTGAATATATCGATGAGCAGCTTGATTCACTTAGGCTTCAAGATAGGACCTTTGACGAAGTATTAATATGTGATGACTGCTCGACAGACGGAACATATGACATTATTCGCAGTTATATTGATCGTTTTAAGCTTGAAAAGTGGTCAGTTGCGGTAAACGCAGTAAACAATGGATGGAAGGTCAATTTCCATAAGCTAATTAAGCATGCAACCGGCGATTTAATTTTCTTGTGCGACCAAGATGATGTTTGGCTACCCTCTAAAGTATCCGAGATGGCATTTCTGATGGAAAACCATCCAGAAATTGACGTCTTAGCATGCGATGTCGAGCCCTTCTATGAAACCGGATCAAAAAAGGTTCCAAATGTCGGAAACGGCGCCAATGATGGTGCTCTCCTGCACGAGCAAATTAATGCTAAATCGATATACGTTACCCGACCTGGCTGCGCTTATTGTATTCGTAAGACTTTCGCAAACGAAATTGAACCGTTCTGGAAAGAATCTTGGGCTCACGACGCCATGCTTTGGGAGCTGTCCCAGGTAAAAGGCACATTAGCTTTGTATGACAAAAGGCTCGTAAAGTTTCGCCGACATGCAACCAACGCGTCTGCTAGAAAGAAGATGACGCGTGAAGACAGAATACATGATGTCGAGGATTTAATTGATCGTGTCCGATTAATGAAGCGATTTGGCCTTGAAAAAAAGACCTTGGAAAAAGCGGATGAATTACTATTGGACGATATAAATTCATGGTTGAACTTCAGAATCTCATTCCTTAAATCAAGAGGGCTGAGAGAATTCTCCTCCATTTTACGGCACAGGTCTTTTTATGCCACATGGAAAGGCTTGCTTGTTGACGCGGTGCTTGCCTGCAGGGGGTGATAGCTTCAATTTAATACGCTTAGTCTGGCTCGATCAAAAACATGAGAGCGTTCATGGTTATTCGACTTGCTTGATTTAATTATTAGTTATTAATAATTTGGATTCCTTTTGAACAAGAAAACTATTTTGCAAAACATGAGTATCGCTTTTCTGGCCCAAGGCGTTACTCTTGCTTTATCAGTTATTCAGACGATGATTGTCCCGAAGCTGCTTGGTGTTGAGCAGTTTGGTTACTGGCAGTTATATATCTTCTACGTAAGCTATGTTGGTTTTTTCCACTTGGGTCTTTCCTCGGGAGTCTACCTGACGACCGGTGGTCAGAAGCGAGAAGAGATGGACAAGGCATCGATTAAGAGCCAGATGCTCTTCGGTGTCTTTTACCAGACATTCATGGCCATCGTAATCGTCTCTTTGTCCAGCTTCTTACAAACCGGTGCTGAGCGTACGTTCGTTGTGGTTATGACCGCAATTTACCTAGTACTTCAGAACTTGGCGACTTTCATGATGAATGAGCTGCAGTGCATGAACGAGACGAAGAAGTCGTCGTTCTCAACGATTATAGAGCGCTTGGCGTTCTTGGTGCCACTATTGGTACTGCTGGTTTTGAGGATAGACTCGTTTTATCCCTACGTATTTGCTTATACGGCTTCCACTTTGATGCAGCTGGGCTACTGCGCATGGAACTTGCGCGACTTTTGGGAAGCTGAGTGGCTTGGCCTTCGCCGGGCGTCGCGGCTTGGATGGGCGAGCATCAAGATCGGTTTTCCAATGATGCTCGCGAATGTGATGAGCATGTTAATCCTTGGTATCGGTCGTGTTTTCATCGATGCGCGGTGGGGGATTGAGACATTCGGCAAGCTGTCGCTCGCCCTTTCTCTTGTGAGCTTCTTCCTTGCGTTCGTTTCGCAAGCCTCCATGGTTCTTTTCCCCTCGTTGCGGCAAGCGACACTTGATGAGGTTCGAAGGTTCTACCGCGCCGCGCGTGACACCATGGGGCTTTTGTTTCCGGGTGTTTACGCTCTGTACTTCCCGATGGTCTGGTTGCTATCGATGTGGCTGCCCGACTACTCAAGTACATTTACTTACCTGATATTCCTTCTGCCCATCTGTGTTTTTGACAGCAAGTACAACATCACTGGCGTGACTTACTATAACGTTCTTCGGCGAGAACGCGTGATGCTGCTTGTAAACATGGTATCCGCATTTACCTGCTTAATCCTTACCCTATTAGCTGTCTACGCTTTTGGTTCCGTCTTTGCAGTCATTTCGGTTATGACAGTAGTGATTGTCGCCCGAAGCCTATGGTCTGAGTTCTACATGAACCGTCTGATGAAGGTCCCTGCAAGCTCCATCGGTGCTGCTGAGATCATGCTGACTGTTGGTTTCATCCTGTCGGCATTTTTACTATCACCAGTGCCGGCTTTCTGCTTGTATTCTTCGATTTATTTGGCGTTTCTGACCTTTTTCCGCCACGAACTGGTAGAGACCATGAAAAAACTAAGGCCGTAGGTGACGGTGTCCCGCACGTTGCATTTTCATAATAACTGTGAAAGGAAATGATTTTTATGGGACTTATGCAGTCCAGCGCACCGCATGTTGAGGGGGAGCTCGAGCTAAGGGATATTCAGCTAGAGTCCCTAAAGATTCTGAAAGATATCGATACTGTTTGCAGACGCGAAGGTATTACGTATTGGCTGATGTACGGAAGCCTCATCGGCGTTGTGAGACATCAAGGGTTTATTCCCTGGGATGATGACTTAGATATCGCGATGCCCCGTTCAGACTACGAGCGGTTCTTAGCTTGCTTCGATGGACGCTTCCCAGAACTCGACAAGTACACGCCCGTGAAACCGGAGATCGGTTTGAGAAGGCCGTTCCTTATAACGCGCATCTCTAATCCTGAATATAAGATGGTAGGGGAGTACGGCAACGAGGTCGATGAACTTGGGACTTTCATCGATATTTACCCGTTGGACGGCCTGGCCGACAACATGAGCGAAGCTCTGGATAAAAAGAGAGCAGCACACAAGCTGATGTTGCGCTATCTACAGGCGTGCAATTTTGATTGTTGCAACAGAGATATCAATCCAGCAAAAAAACTAGCTAAGTTTATTTTGAGCCGAATGCTAGGAAAGCCTGAGAGGTACCAGGAACAACTAAATACTCTGTGCACGGAGTCTTCGTTCGATTCCAGAAAGTACGTTGGCCTTATCTCATGGGCCGGAACTCCGGAATCGAGCATCTTTGAGCGAACGTGGTTCGAAGACACCGTGTATATGCCTTTTGAGGATATGGACGTACCCGTGCCTAGCGGCTATGACCCGCTGCTGAGGTCTTGCTTTGGTGATTATATGCAGCTGCCGCCAAAAGAGGAGCGTATGGGGCACCACGTTTACTCAATCATTAGGCGTGTTTAGAGCTGCCGCCATTGGTTTCGGGTGATGATTTCACCTTTTAATTGAAATCTGAATTAACTAGAGATTTGGAGAATGCAGATGCTTAACTTTACTGTGGGACCGGTTATGAGCCCTAGCGAGGTACTGGAAGTTTCAGCCAAGAACGCGCCCTATTTCCGTACGCCAGAGTTCTCTCAGGTGATGCTGGAGAACGAGCGCATCATGCTGGGCTTGCTGTCCGCTCCTAGGAACTCGCGCTGTGTGTTCCTGACGGCTTCGGGCACAGGTGCCATGGAGGCCGCTGTGATGAGTGTCTTGGCACCCGCTGAGCGTGTTGCCGTCGTCAATGGCGGTAGTTTCGGGCAGAGGTTCGTCGACTTATGCCAACTTCACGGGCACAACGTCAACGAGATTAAGCTTGAGTTCGGGCGTCAGGTCACGCGGAAAAACCTCGAGGATGCGGTGGAATCCGGCTGCGGTGCGTTGCTCGTGAACATGCATGAGACCTCGTCGGGACTATTGTACGACATGAGGCTCCTATCCGAGTTTTGCCGCGAACGCGAGATGCTCTTAATCGTCGACGCAGTGAGCGCGTTCATCGCCGAAGAGATAGACATGGCGGCTCTCGGCGCCGACGTGGTGCTGACGGGTTCGCAAAAGGCGCTAGCTTGCCACCCGGGCATCTCCCTCATGGCTCTCTCGCCGCGCGGACAGGAAAGGGTAGCGGAGAATCCCGAGGTTTGCTCCTACTTGAGCCTAAAGGAAGCCCTGCGCAACGGCGAGCGTGGGCAGACTCCCTGGACGCCTGCTGTCAACACGCTGCTTGAGATCAATGCGCGTTTGAGGTCGATCGAGGCGCGCGGGATCGACGCGGAGCGCGCCGAGATCGCGTCGCGCGCGAAGGCCGTGCGCGACGCCCTGACGAGCACCACACTCGAGATGGTCCCCGAGAACCCCTCCAATGCAGTGACGGCGCTCCGTTGCCCCGCGAGCAACGCGAAGGCAATCATCGAGCGCGCCAAAACCGGGTACGGCATGTGGCTGTGCCCAAACGGCGGCGCGCTGTGCGACGAGGTGTTCCGCATCGGGCACATCGGTGCCATCACAGAGGAGGACAACGACAGGCTTATCGACTGCCTTACCTCGCTATCGGCCGAGGGTCTGTTCTAGATGGGGGCGCAGATGAAGCAGGTAAAGGTCATAGAAGGAGAGGACTTCCGGCGCATGCAGCTATTGGAGCTCGACATGCTCGTGGAGTTCGACCGCGTGTGTCGCGCTCACGGGATTGCGTACACAATCTTCGGCGGGACGCTCCTTGGCGCAGTGCGCCACAAGGGCTATATCCCCTGGGATGATGATGCTGATATTGCAATGCTTCGTGAGGACTACGAGAGGTTCCGTTCTGTCGCCCATGAGATGGACCCGTCCATCTGTTTCTTCCAGGACCATCTGAGCGATCCTGAATACAGGTGGGGGTACGGCAAGCTCAGGCGCACCGGAACGAAGTACGTGAGGGTCGGACAGGAGCACTTGAAGTGCAAAACAGGAGTCTTTGTCGACGTGTTCCCCATGGACGACGTGCCTCTTGGTGTGGGCGGCCAAATTCTGCAGGACTTCTGGTGCATGTGTCTGCGCAAGGTCCTATGGTCTGAGGTCGGCAGACTCGACCCCCGCGTGTCGTCTCCGCTCAGGGCCTGGTTCTCGCTGTTGTCCAAGATACCCGCAAAGGCGGTTTATGCTCTCGCCGCTCCAATGGAGCGCAAGAGCACGGACGACAGCCCCAACCGCGTGAGGACGCTGCTGTTTCCAGCTACCGGTACCCTCTATCGAGAAAATCCGCTCGAAGAGCGTTACGCGATGCCTAAGGAGTGGTTTAAGGACCTGTCGGAGTACGAGTTCGAAGGGAAACGTTTGATGGGGACACGTGACTTCGACGCGATCCTCACTTACATCTATGGCGACTACATGCAGTTGCCGCCCGAGGACCGCCGAGGGCAGCACTCGCCGGTATCGAGCTACGAGTTTTAAGGAAAACGAACGTGAATGTGAAGAAAGTGACCTGCTGGGACGAGGGCCTGCGGCGTGTTCTGGAAGGTCAGCGCGTTGAAAACCCCTACGCACTTATCGATGCGCTGACCTACGGGTTCGAGGGCGACAACGTTGCGTGCTGGGAGGTCTTCGACGGAAGCCGCCTCGAGGCGGTCGTTTACCGATATTATGACGGACTCCAGGTCGTCTTCTGCGGGCAGGCAGGCCACCACGCAATCCGGGCCGTCGCGACCCTCGTTGAGAAAATGGACCCCTCCATGGTCCAGACCTCTTACAGTGCAGCGGCAGAGCTCGCCACCGTGCTCGCCGACTACAGTTTGTCTGAGGGGTGGGTTATGCGGGCTGACGGAACTCAGGTACCAGACCCCGCGGCGGTCAGGGCGACCGAGGCCGACTATCCTGAGATAGCCAGGCTCATCTGCGGCGACGAGGAGATTGGCAAGCACTACGACGTCGGCGCGCTCGTGGCTCAGTTGTGTGAGAGAGAGCGGCTGCAGGGCTGCAAGAGCATAGTCATTAGGGATAGCGAAGGAATTGCTGCGCATATGGCGACCTATGCCGAGTCCGACGATGTTGCCGTCTGCGGCGGGCTCAAGGCACGCCCTGGCGCGGAGAAGGGTGTCGGGGCGCGGGTGCTCTCATCGCTGGCCGTCGAAGTGGCCGCGCGCGGCCTCATACCTTTGCTGTACTGCTACATAGAGCCACTGTGGCCTTGGTACGAGGCCCATGGGTGGGAGAAAGCCTTCCATGTCGCGAAGCTCGAGCACTGCGGCAATAACTAAACAAGCCACGAAAGGGAAGGTGAGGCCCATGAGGAAAGTGATCACATATGGAACGTACGACCTTCTGCACCGGGGCCATGTGCGCCTGCTGGAACGCGCCAAGGCGCTCGGCGACTACCTGGTCGTGGGTGTAACCGCCGATGGCTTCGACAAGGTGCGCGGGAAGATTAACGTTTCCCAGACCCTCAACGAGCGCATGCGTTCTGTCCAAGAGCTCGGGATTGCTGACGAAGTAATCGTTGAAGAGTACGAGGGCCAGAAGATTGACGACATCAGACGTATGGGAATCGATGTGTTCACCGTAGGCTCTGACTGGGTCGGTAAGTTCGACTATCTCAGGGAATACTGCGAGGTAGTCTACCTTGATCGTACGCAAGGCGTCTCGAGCACCGAGCTTCGCGCCGAAAGTGGACATCTACGAATGGGGTACGTGGGCAAGCGTGTGCTAGTGGAGAAGTATCTGCGTGAAAGTGCCTTCGTGAATGGCGTTGACCCCACCTGCGCGATGATCGACAGTGATGGAAGCCTCGCAGGCTGTGGCTTAGTCGAACAGGTTAATGATTTCGATGAGATAGTCGGCCGATGCGACGCAATCTACCTTGCATCGCATCCCAATCAGCACTATGGACAGATTAAGCGAGCGCTTGAGGCGGGCAAACATGTTCTATGTGAGAGCCCCATTGCCTCAACGCGTGAGGCGTGCCAGGAACTGCAGGCGCTCGCACGCTCAAAGGGCCTCGTTTTGGCCGACGCGATCAAGACGGCGTATTCAACGGCCTACCATCGACTGCTTCTGCTCGCCAAGAGTGGTCACATTGGACGAGTTCTGTCGGTGCGCGCTGTATGCACCAGCCTTGTTGATCTTGGCAGTGAGGACATCTCGAGCGTTGAGGGCAAGTGGTCGAGCTCCAAAGCCTGGGGTCCAGCAGCGTTGCTGCCCATCTTGCAGCTACTCGGAACTAATTATCAATCAGCCGATTTTGTAAGGGCCGACCTTGAAGGTCACGCTGGCTTTGACGCGTTTGGTGAGATCCGACTGGCATTCGAGGATGGCTACGGCGAGGCGGTTTTCGGCAAGGCAGCTAAATCTGAGGGGTCGCTTGTGGTTTCCGGCACGGATGGCTACATTTACGTACCCGCTCCCTGGTGGAAAACAGACTACTTCGAGGTACGCAAAGAGGATCCTTCTCAAAACAAGCGGTATTTCTTCCAGCTTGACGGCGAGGGAATTCGCAACGAGCTCGTCGAATTCGCGCGAGCAGCTGAGCGTGGAGGCAAATGCGGTCTTTACATCGATGATAGTGTATCCGCCGCCATAGCTGGCCTGCTGGGCCAATTCGACGCAAGTAAAGACCACATCGAACTGTCGCCTATCAAGCTCGGGAGCGACACCTGTGGTGAGGGCGTAGCGAGATAGCCGCGCTTAGATATACACTCGACGCATTATTCATACCGTAATCTGAAGCATGGGGGAGTGGTAACTATCATTCGTCTGGATGATAGCGGTCAGCATCTCAATTGCATGCTTATCTTTCATTGATTTAATTACAACGCAAGCAGCAACTTGCGAATAACGGAAGCCGAAATTTAGCTACTTCCACGTAAACTCTCTCCATGAGTTTTGACTTAGGTTGGTCCAAAAATTGACTACGACAACTTGCGATCTAACGTAAACCTACCAGTAGGCACTTGAATGTGTCTTCGCTATTTGGTACTTGGTTAAACAAAACAAATGAAGGACCCTTTGCTAGGGTCATAACTACTACATAATTTGATTTAGAGTCAGGCTCACATTAGTTATGTCTATGTGGGCCTGATTTTTAAGCAAGTGCCTGCAAGTCCCTATATGTGGCAGTCATGCAAATAAGAATCTGTATCATTTATTTGCATTTCTAACGGTTTAGATATCGTGCGACGCTGCGCCTGCCCTAAGCTGCGGTAGGTCGCGTGGGCTATCAGGATATGGCGCAACACTCTTGCGGTCGAGTCTCATTTGTCCCGGACCTGGTTGACCCGGAAGAGCTAGACGTACCTGTCGTGAAACACTTAGGGTTTCCGCTGTGAACCCCGTGAAACGCCACGGTCAATGCTTGAGCCGGGAGTACAGGTCGTTCACCATCTCCAACCGCTCCAGGTAAACCGGATCGTTGTCGTCAGCCCTGCGCGCTTCGCTCTCGAGCCCACCGTCCCTGACCAGCACGCCGCGGGCCCGCTCGAAGTCGTGAATGAGCAGCGACCCGGTTGCAATCTTGCCGCCCATGGGCTTTCTGACGCGCACCGTGATGGGCTTCCCTTAGTCGCAGACGATCGCGACGGGGTTCTTGTGGATTGCGACGGCAACGCAGATGCGGAGCTTCTGGCGAAATAGGCCGCCTTTACGGGCCTGCCCTTAGCCCTAGGAGAGATCGGTGCTGTTGATGTAGGTCTCGTCAACCCAGACGGTGGGTGTGGCACGATCCAGTCCAGGTAGCCGAATACCGTAGCGAAGACGCGGTGCCGCTACTTGAAGGCCGTCTTGTGGGTGACGCCGCACTGTTGCTCGCGCACTCGACGGGGACGTTGTGGCGCATAAGCTTGATGAAGGAAAACCGACGAGAAGCAGCTTGCGGCAGCGCTCGAGGACGGTGCCCCTGGGGAAGGTAAACCTTCTGCCGGGCAACAACAGCGCCACCTTGGGACGCCGGCGGCGGAGTCGTCCCTCCAGGTGTCGCAAGCGCCGCGCCTAGGGCATTTCTGGTCCGGTCGTCGCACAGCGAGAATAGGGCGAGCAGGGCCTCGGTCTGGGGCTGAGACCCCGGTCCGGCTGGGATAGAATGTCGCTGTGGGCCATCGTCTTTCCTTTCGTTGAATATCTAGGCACTGACGATTCTAGGCGATGGCCCCCTTGCTTCTTACACCACGACTGTGCGCGCTACCGGAAGAACGTGGTGCGGAAACGAATATCCCTTTCTGTACAATCCCACTATCCATTGGTTATCGGAGGAGTTAGAAAACTACGGCTCCTTTTACTATTCCGGGGATTGCGCCAACCCTATTTGGAACTGTTATGACCAAGCCCTGGTGAGCCCAGAATTGATGAACTCCATTAATTCCTATAACTATCTAAAGAGGATAGGGGTTAGGGGCTTGATTGCAAAAGTTCGTCCCAACAGCAAAATAAGCGACCATTTGTCGCTATTAGTTGATATCGATTTGAGTTAGGTGGGTTATTTATGTCTCCCAGTGAAAATCCGTAGTTAAATGTGCTTTCTCAACCTCAACACAGATCAACAGAAGAAATCGTTCCATATTTCAATGAACAGGCCAAAATGCTGTCTGTGGCGTCTGGAGACAAAATCAAAGGGTTGTTTTCAAGGACTGCCGATGTAAACAGGATTCTCGACCCAGCTCTTGATTTGGCTGAAAGCGCATCCACGGTAGTTTCAGGAGTTATCTCGAGAAACGCAGCCCTTTGTGCCCCAAAATCCAATCTCAAAGATGCTGACGATCTGTACAGGAAAAATGACTAGTGCTTTGAGATTCGTTCGGATAGATATCGATTCAGGGTATTCACTATCGAATTTGGTCCATCGTATCCTGCCGTTATGGCTGTCGACCGAGGCATATGCGGCGATCTTGTAAAGATCTACGACCGTTATTAGTTCGAAGAGGCCGAGCCGTGCATTGTTACAATACAAGACGATGATGATCTCAACCTTGTGTTCAATCAACTTCTAATTTGCCGTTTGACGCCCCTGCTATTCATCTATGTTGCAGCTTACTATGGATTGTCACTTAACATGAGCCGTAGCAAACGGACCGCTGACAGCTGCGATGTAGCGGGACTTTCATCCAGAACCTAAGAACGAATTTGGACCGATTTTAGAATTAAACTGGACACGGTTAACAAATGGGTCATGCTTTCATTTGAGGAGGGCATTCATTGAGCGACAACTTAGACAATCAAGTTGAGTATGTGCGATCACTTGCAATCGCCTTTCGCATGGCGATTAGCCGTGCCCAAGAGTCCGGAGAACTCTCTCGAACTGTAATCGCGTCCTTTCCAAGAGCTTGTTGCGGATATACAAGCGACTTACTGCAAAGGTATCTTGACAAGCATGGCATAAAAACATGGTATGTATCTGGAACGTATCGCGACCCATCAACAAATGATTCGCAGTCTCATGCTTGGCTTGAACTTGCCGATGGCACCGTAATCGATATAACCGGGGACCAGTTTCGCTTTGAGCCGCATCCCTTAAAGAATGATTGCCCAGTGTACTGTGACAAGCCGAACGAGTTCTTCAATCTTTTTGAACTAGATCTGCCTTGTGAATACGAGGTCTCATTTTCAAAGGATGTCTTACGCAAAGAAAAAGAAGCGTACGATATTGTCTGCAAGTTTCTTTAGCCCGTATGCCCGAATCTATATCGCTACAACGTGTGTTTTTAGCAATTGCCGTTGATGCTGAATTGGGGCGAATTAAGCACTAGGTTGTGATTCTATGCCTGTTACTTCTCGAAGGACACTTGTTGCTTATAAACTGACTTGTCATGAAGCTCGCAAGCCCGACAAGCTTTTTGAGCTCGATTCGCTTTATAAAGGTGGATTCACCCGAGCGTTCGTTGATTTTTGCGGATCAGATCAAAGCGCAATACAGCAAAAGGGTCTTGGAAAATACTGTCATCTTGAAAAGCCAAAAGTTCAAGATGAAGGTGTATTGCTTGAACTTCAATCGGGATCAAATGGCGAAAATATTTCCATTCTTGACCCTGGATTAGATTCCATAGTTGGCGAATATGATAGCGAAAAGGCACCCATGGTTCGCTCAAGGGTATATCTTAGAAATCCTGTTGGGAACTATTCGATTTTATGCGTTGAACATGTGAAGGGATCCGCCGGCGACACGTTTCTGAAGACGCCATTTAAGAACTGGTTAAAAGCGGCGGCCCCAGGATGTCTTTTAGATTGGGAACCTGTTGCAGAAGAAGAATCGCTTGATGCCTTTAAAAGCATCGAAGATTTCGAAGTTCGTAAATATCTTAGGTCAAGCGACATGGCGGATTCTTTAATTACTGGCGCTAATTACATTTCTTATAAGTTGGCTCATAAGAGAAGGCAGCCTTTTCCAATCGCCCTACTTAAGGAAGCTCTATCTGATTTCACCAAAGCAAAAACAATCTTTGGCCTTGTTGAGTCTGACATAACTGATAACAAGGTCGATGTATTTGTTCGAGCAAATAGCAAAGATGGCCGAACCGTAAAGTTCGACATTTCATCATCGTTCGATATGAAAATCAGAGAGCTCCTTAACGACCGTGGCGAAGCGGTTCTAAGTGATTCGGCCTTTGTAAAGAGATGCAATGATAAGTGCGAGATCATTGAGCATCGTCTTGGACGGGCTTGATTAATGAATGGCGGTTTCGCATGGGGAAGATTTCGCTTAGGGGTTTATTTGTCCGCTATTTAAGAACGCTTCATTCGGTTGATGACGACTCCCTTTATATCCCAGATGTTTTCGTTCATTTTGCTATTCCTTTTGGATTGTTTATTTGGGCAATCATTGATACCCATAGTGCCGCTGCTGTTCGAGCATATTTTGCAAATGCAATGACTGCTATATCGGTTATTTCGGGCTTCATGTGTGGTCTTGCAATAATGATCTTTGAGCTTAGGATTAACTTGAACCAAAGTAATGGCGAACTGGGAGAAAACGCTCATGAAATCGAGTTGATTGATGAGCTGTTCTCTGACGTGTTGTGGTCAGTCGTTGTCGGCTTTCTGTCGGTTGGTTGTATGGCTATATCCGGCGAGATTAACGATATCGCAGCTGTGAATAACCTATTTACAGCTTTCTCCCTAGCTCTATGCTGCAATTTTATTGTCGTTACCCTCATGTGCCTCAAGCGTATTGACGTGTGCTATCAATTTATTTCTCGGTTTTGGGGTCGGAAGAAGTAAGGGAGCATCTAGTCAGCTTCGACTACGTTAGTAGTCGTCTACTGTGGACACCACAGCTGCTGGGGAACTACAAGGACCTGCCCCAGCAGCAGATCGAGGCCATCTTGGACGTCAACCGCACACACAAGGACTTCGTGGCCGACGAGGTGCTGCAGATGGTGTGGGACTGCGTCTACGAGGGCAAACCAAAGCCGGTCGTGAGCGTGTACCGCCTGACGATGAAGTCCAACTCCGACAACTTCCGCGCGAGCTCCATCCAGGGCGTCATGAAGCGCGTGAAGGCCAAGGGCGTTCCCGTGGTTGTCTACGAGCCCACCCTGGACGCGCCAGAGTTCTTCGGCTCCGAGGTGACCCACGACCTGGAGGCCTTCAAGGCCGGCTGCGACGTGATCGTGGCCAACCGCTGGAGCGACGAGCTCGCGGACGTTGCGGACAAGGTGTACACGAGGGATCTGTTTAAGAGGGACTAGGGGAGAGGTGTACTCCCAGGATCTGGTGATATACAAAAATCGAATCTAGAGGGAGGCCGTATCAGCGTTGGCTGATACGGCCTCCTTTGATGTAACTCTGTTCCTAAAAACAAAACATGTGTTCGATTTGAAACTACATGAAGGAAGATCAATGCAGAATGCAAGCTACAATAGCAAACGAGTATTAGACTCGAGTCTAGCGGAGGATTATGGCGTTCCAAGATATCCTTGCTGCGATTGATATCGTCACGGGGCCTGACCCGGCCCATTCTATCCTGGCGTTTTCGATTGTCGTCGGGCTGTTTTTGCTGTGGTTGCGTAAGCAGGCTTTGGCGCGGTTTTACAAGGCCGGTATCTATGTTGCAGCACTGGCGTCCGATGCATTGTTTGCATCGGTAAAGCTTAGCCTTTTATGGTTGGCGGGTGTGGCATCGCCCTTTCTCGCGTTGAGTCTGTTCGCTCTTCTCGTCAACTATTTTTGGTGTGCGCAGCAGCTCGATGACATAGTGGACAAGGCGGATCCCTCTCTTCCCGAATGCGACTATGTAGCTGCCTTCAGGCTGATGAACTCGGTTGACCGTGATCGACTGTCCAGAATGCAGCTCACCTGCCTCGACAAGGATAGGTTTTTCTGCAACATCTACTTGGGAAACAACGGCGTTGCGAAAAGGATGCTTGAGAACGAAAACTTAGAGCTGGCTTTCAGGCATTTCGCCCTCCATATTATCGCGGACGCCGCTTGCGATCGTGCTGGGTCGCAAGCGGAGCTCGAAAGCGCCTTGGCCGAGAAAACCGACAAGACAGACCCTTTCATCACGGTCCAGCTTTGGCACAACCGCGCGATTAGCTATGTCGTGAACGGTCAGTTCAAAGTCGCCGACGACGAGTTCAAGAAGACGTATCGCGAAGCTAAGCGTCTGGGCGTTCGGAATAAGTCGTTCCTCTTGCTGCTGTTTGAGAACGCAGCATTGAATAAAACGAAAATCGGCTTGCCTGATGGCGGCGTTAAAGAAGGGTGGGGGTTGATTGAGGAATGCGAAAAGGCGCTTGCTCCGATTGGCCCCAACGATTTTGGGCAGCTCTTCAATCTGCGGCTTCTTTTCATGAGGCAGATAGGGACAAGTATCGAGGACAGGAACAAGCTGTATTTGGTCGAGGTCAAAAACACCCTCAGCAATGCCTCCCTTTCCGAGCAACAGCGCGTCGTCGCTATGGCGAGCCTGGGCAGAATCGCGTGGTCCGACGGGCTCGATCCCGCACCCGTGCTCAATTTCTTCGCTCGATGCGATCGGTTTTTGTGCGTAAGCGACCCCGATGCACGCTACTATGCCCATAAGAACCTGAGTGCGATGCTTTCGGGCTTGGCGGTGAATGACCGCTTCCCAAATACTTTGGCTGAGAGCGTAATGCGGTATTTCAAGGATGGGGACGCGGAGCATGACTTGGATGTGATGGAGGATGGCCTTCCTCCCGAGGCGATTCTGCGGCGCTCCCAAGTGCTGCGAGAACGCGCTGCCCTAGCCTTAATGGTTGGAGAGAGCGTTGAGCGCGCCGTGTCGTACACTGATGAGGCTATAGGCCTCCTTGAGAGAAGCCTGCAGGATATGGCGGCGCTCGAGTGTCGATGGCAGCTTGCCCGGCTGACACTGTACGACAAACCCGAGGTGGCGAAATTGCAGCTCTCGATTGCCGAAGAGCGCCTCGCCGCGCTCAATAAGCAACCGTCCCTCGGATATCCCTATTTCGAGATGAGCCTGTGCTACGCCTTGCTTGGTATGCGTGCGGAGTGCAGGGTCGCATATGAAAGGGCCGCCGGCTTCGAGACTCCGATGGGCCATTACGCGCCCGGCATTCGGATTAACAGGACCGCCGCCGCCTTCTGTGCCAGGTTCTACATACTTACGGAAATGCTTGGAAATCCCGAAGAGGTTTGCCCCTTGCTTAAAACTCGAGAGGGCAGGGCGTGGCTGTCTCGCTATCCGAAGGTCTCTTCCCTGTCGAAAACGCTTCTTTGCGGGAAATTTCTTGGGTATGGGGATTTCGTGCCCGCTATGACGAGGCTATTCTTGGATGAGGCGGGGAAGCTATATGCCGAAACATGGCTCGTTGTCCAAGAGATCGGACTCGCGTTTGATCTCGATTCCAGAAAGCCCGGCGAAGAGTATGGGCTGGTTTTCGAAATCCAAAGGCACCCACTGATTGCCGATGGCGATGCCCTTGCAAGGGTGGCCGCGCGGCGCGGGCATACTGTGCTCGATGCGAGGTTGAACCAGTGCAACAAAGACCTTCTCGGGGCCGATGACGCAACCGCCGTATTCGATGTGCTGGATGCCTTGGGCATATTGGCCGAAGGGCGCGTGCCCACATTGGAAGACATCATGAAGAGCTACCTTGAAAGCTGTGTCGACGTTCCCGCCGGCGGTTGAGACGCCTCTGCCGAGGGGTAGCTTCGTCCTGCCGCGCTTCACAAAACGTTTCACAAAGTTCTCTTCGCTGGCCTAGTTTTCAACACGTAGCGCTGTAATGGCCCTGCCTGATTTATCCATCTAGCCCCTTGGAACTGCGGAGGAAATCCTGGACCAAAAGAGGACCGGCAGGATCATACGGATTTACAGCGCAGAACAAAAGGCGAAAGCCATCGAGACGTTCGCCGGTTTCGGATGCAGCACGGCCGACACCATAGCAGAGCTCGGCTAACCCAGCCGTGTCACACCCCACAACCGGCGGAAGGAATACCAGCTCGGCGGCGATGAGTTCCTGGAAGGGGAGCATCGCAGGCCGAGGTATTCCGATGAGGAGAAGCGGAATGCGGTCGATCACTACTCGGGGCACGGGAAAAGTCTGGCGCGCACGATAGGGGCCATGGGATACCCGAGCCGCAAGGTGCTCTCCAGCTGGGTTGATGAGCGCACCCTGGTAATCTGCGCTGTGTGCGAGAAGGAGTGATATGGAGGTTACGCAGACGACTCCTTCAACACCCCGCTCGCGCAACGAGCGCAGAAACGTCAACCATCCGGCATAGGACTCCGTGTCAACGGCATCGAGCCCGAGCGATCGTCACCGCCATCTAAGCAGGCGCCGATGGCGGTGACGATCGCGCACGAGGAGGCGTGGCCCGGATCTCTGCATTTAATGCGGATCGCATCGTGCCAGACGTAGGGAAAGGCCGTATCAGAGAGGCCCCTGGTCTGCATGTCCTCAACGATCGCGTCGGACAACTCGCAGATCCTCGACACTTGGCTCGCGCTCATGCGGTCCACCTCGAGGGCAGAGGCGAGCCATATCCTGCGCGCGGTGTGGCGATGCTTGCGCCACTGCCTCGAGCCCTCGTCTAGCCGTGCGCAAAACACACCCCGGTAGGCGTTGAGCAACCTGTCGCCCCGCCTGCGCACCAGGATGGGTGGCGTGAGGTCGGGCTCTTCAGCTTGGTGTACACCGTGTTACGCGACACGCCCGTTTTTCAGGCATTCTCGGATATCGAGTCGACCCGCTTCCTCATCTGCCGTATAGAATGAACCGTGGACATGCTGATCACACCTTTCCGACCTCCCTGGTTGATATTTCTAGGCAGCAACCAAGGTAGTCGATTGTGATGGTTGGCGTGCCTGCCTTTGTGTCCTAAATGGTCAAGCCGAAGTGTTCAGTTTTCCGCTACCACAGACAGCAAGGCGCTGAATGCTGGCACGCATGTCGGTGGAATGTCGTGACATGAGCACACGGTCGGGGGTGGTGAACGAGTTCACAACGACATCGCCGCACTTGGCAGCCGAGGCTACCGCGCTATCCGAAGCGCTGCTCACCACTGGCACGATGCCCTTTGCATCCGCCAGGCCGTAACTGGCGATCTCGAGCCAATCCATCGTGGCGGCATTCCTGCATGGGAAGCGCCCGGACCCCTCATCCCTGAACTTGGCCAGCCGCCTGTAAAGGCAGGGTCTGCTTACGTGGTTGAGCCTACACCAGTCCCACACACATACTGGACGAGAGGCAGCGTTCGATGTGATCTGCCCACATGTTCCTGTGTTCTATGTTTGCCCGCGTCATCGCAACCTCCTGTTGAATAAGGCGTTGCGATAATTTTGCCCAAAGCTTATCAGGGTGTTAAGACGCGGCTGTTTTGGTGTTTACACTAAAATCATAAAAGTCATATCATTTCATTAGTTTATTCATCTTTGGATGGAGGAAGAATGCCAACTAACAGCCAGATTCTGATAGACGGATTCATTTCGGACGAATTCTCTAAGCAGGCTGAGTATAGTTCTAAAGGGGACTACTTTGAACTGTTGGCCTCTTCTCGATACATGGCTCCATACGACCTTGACGACGATGAGATAGCGGAAGGGCTCATTGGAGGGTCGCGAGACGGGGGCTGCGATGCGATCTACATCTTTGCCAACAATAATTTCTTGAGTGAGGACGACCAGATTAAAGACTACATCAATCGTGGATCAAGGGTTGAAATAGTTATTCTTCAGACCAAGGTTTCAAAATCATTCAAAGAAGACGTGTTCTTGAAGTGGAAGGACACCTGTAATGACCTTCTAACATTCGGTATAAATTTAAATGAATTCAATGATAAATATTCCGAACGTGTTATCGATACTTTTAGAAGAATAAGAGAAGCGATTCAAGCAGCAGCGATGGCCGGAAACGAAATCCGAATGAAGTTCGTGTACATCGCGAATGCGGATTCACCATCGGACGGCGTTAAGATTCAGAAAGAGCAGCTTCCGGCCGCCATTGACGAAATCGTCGGCGTAAGCCGATTTAGCTCTTCGTGCGTTTTAGTTGGAGCAGACGAATTGATGCGCATCTGGTCGCCTCCCGCAGAGAGCGGGCTTGTTATGCGTTTTTCGGGGTCCTATGCGTCGGTTCCTCAGAGAACGGACGTCTTTGGCCTGGTGTCTTTGTCGGATTACTACCGCTTCCTCACTGACGACCAGGGGCAGCTCCGTAGCTATCTTTTCGAGGCGAACGTCAGAGATTACGAGGGAAATGTTTCAGTCAACAAAGGAATCAGGGAAACGTTGGAGCATCCTAGCGAAGACGATTTCTGGTGGCTCAACAACGGAGTAACGATACTGGCTTCTGAAGCCTATCAAATAGCAGGAGCAGAAGTGAAAATGGAAGAGCCTCGCATCGTTAATGGACTTCAAACGTCATATGAAATATACAAATTTATGGAGTCTCGTACGGAAGACGTCGAAGATTCCAGAAATGTGATGGTAAAAATCCTTGTGCCCGGAAGCGATGAGACCAGAAACAGAGTGATACTGGCGACGAACAACCAAACTCAGGTGAAAAAGACATCGCTTCGCGCTACTGACCAAATCCATATTCAAATCGAACTCTACATGAAAAGAAATGGGTTGTATTACGAAAGGCGGAAGAACTATTACAAAAACCAGGGGAGGAAGAGGGAGGAGATCGTAACCCTCTCCTTTCTTGCACAATGCATGATGTCGATACTTCTCGGCAGACCGGATCAGGCAAGAGCAAGACCGTCGACGCTTTTGTCTGACGAGGCTCAGTATAAGAAAATATTTGGGCAGGATGGCAACCTTGAGGCTTACTACAGAGCCGCTAGCCTTGGAAAACAGGTTTGCTTGAGGTTTCCGCAAATTAAGAGAGACTTAGAAGGGTCCCAAATAAGCGACATACGATTTTACGTGATAATGGGCGTTGCTTCCATCTTGTCCAAAAAAGATAACCTGACGTTCGGTGACATAGAGAAACTCGACCTTGACAAGCTGTCAGATGAAATTATTCAAGAAGTTGCGGACATGGTTTTGGATGTTTATCTGGCCCTTGGCGGAACATCCAAAACCGCTAAGTCCTACGCCATGGCAACCAAAGTCAAGGAAAAGATTTCGCTACAGTTACCTTAAGGTAATCCAAGGCTGCTCTCTAGAATGCTTTCAGCAGAGAGGTCCTTTTTGCAAAGGGCCTCTCTTTTTCCATTCGGTTCCGAACAGTTTGACGCTCACTGATCAGCCCGCATAGTCAGCCGCTTCGCTTTCAGCCCCAACCTTGATGCAAGCGTAGACGACGAGCGTGCACAGCCCCATGCCCATTCCAATCAGGTGCAGCAGGAAGGCCATTCTGCTCGCCTTCCTCTTCGCCTTCATGCGGCTTCTCGGGGGCGAACCCGTCCGGGCGGCGCGCCATGAGCGTGGCGCCGGCCGCCGTCAGGGCGGCACCCATGAGGCAACCGAGGGCATGTACAGGGCACAGGGGCAGTAGACCACTGTATGAATCTCACGTACATAGCACAACGGCAGGCCCGTGCATTGCAGCCCGCTGCTGGCTGCAATGCACGGGGCTTTTGCAGGCCAATGGTTTGTAGTTAGTTTGTTGCTCTTTGGCAGCTTTGGCTCATAGCGGCCTTAAAAAAGCCACCATTGTTTTTGCGATTTCCAGCGTGATTCTGCTGTAGACATGTAGGATGCTTCAGTAGTACAGAGTCGAGCTCATTGACGAGTTCCGGCATCTCGCTTGTGGGCAAAACCCTCTCGAGCGAGTGGAGCATATTGCTTAAATCGCGCCCGCGCGGCCTTGCACAGCAAAGCCGATCGTCGCGCGCAAATGTTTCGAAAATCGACAAGAATCTCAATGACTTCAAGGAGGCTTTGAGGCTCCATTCTGTCCTCCTGCTTGCCAGACAGCTCCTGAATCGTACGGATGGAATGAGACCGCAACATCTTGTGCCTAGCAATGGCTCTAAAAACCACATTTTTAAAGCACGGTTGTTATAATGTCAGACACTAGAACATCTGTTTGGAAAGGCGGTTATATGACAAATAGCGCAGACTTTGAATCATTCTTGAAGGACATCAATCCCAGCAAGAGCACCATTGATGAAGCGAGTCGACTTCACCGAAATCTCAGGAACCATCTCAAGGCAAGTGAGACTTATGGGGCTGTATGCAAGGACACATACCTCTCGGGTTCATACGCCAAGCAGACCTTCATACGACCGAAGAAAGATTCTGACAGCTGCGATATTGACATCATCGTTGAGACAAACCGCTCCATTAACGACTCCCCGTATCGCGTTTTGGTCGAGCTCGAGGATGCGATACGCGAGCGCGAGTGCTACAAGAGCGTCAAAATGCAAACGCATTCCATCGGCATTGACATGGCGAACTTCCATCTCGATGTTGTCCCCTTGGTCAAAGATGAAGACGGTCTTCTCTACATCGGTTCGAAAACCGATGGCGAATGGAGGCAGACGAATCCCAAAGAGCATCTCGCTTGGACGACTGAGGTTAACAAAGGGTTCAACGGGGATTACAAACCTCTAGTGAAGATAATGAAGTGGTGGAGAAGGGAGAACTGCCCAAGTTGTGTGAAGTTCCCAAAGGGCATCACTCTTGAGAAGATGATCGCCGACAATCTACCTGAAGCAGGGTTGTCAATCGAGGACTGCGTCATGCAGGTAATGGCGAACCTTGCAGTTGCATACGCCGATGAACTCGACTCGTACAAGGTGCCCTTCATTGAGGATCCAGCCATAGAGGGAAACAACCTTGCCGGAAAGTACTGCTATAACGATTTCGCCCAGTTCGTGGACAAACTCAACGAGCATCTCTCGCTTCTTGCGGATGAAGGAACCGGCAACAGCGTCTGGAAGCAAATACTTGGAAACAACTTTCCTTCGGGAGTCTCTTCGTACGGAACCACGGCATCAGATAAGTCAATAAGCCAACAGTACGCATTGTCTGTTCCGCACAGGCAGCCGTTAGGCTTTCCCATGCAGGCACGTAAGCCAAATGCAACAATTACGGCGACGGTCAAATTGCCTTCAGGAGAAATGCGAGCACTCGAAAACGACGGCGCGCTCATACCGAAGGGCTCCACTATCGTGTACAGAGTGAACTGTGGGCCGGTAAAAGATGGCAGGGTAAAGTGGCAAGTCACGAATACCGGCGATGAAGCTATGAGGGTTTGCCGTAGGGGTGGTTTCGAGATCCCAAACATAGAAAAGACTTCCCGTCGGGAGGAGACAGCGTATACGGGGAAACACTATGTTCAATGTTTTGTAATCCGAAGGGGCTATTGCGTCCGTTGGAGCAACCCATTCTTCATCAACGTAGAGTAGGTGATAATCGATGGATATCAACAACGTAATCTCAGATATTCTTTCTGTTGAAGGAACCATATCTCTCGTCCTCGAATTCATCGGATTCCTGTCGCTAATCGCATTGGCTATCGGAACCTTCACGCGTCTCGGTAAAGCGGCGTGGCGCTTTGGCCTTGCGCTGTACGGCAAGAAGATAATGATTGTTGCGAATGACGAGGACTACCATGACCTCGAAGAGGATCTTTCCGACTCTGGGCTGATCAAGAGGAAGAACATACAGCGTGTTTCGGACAAACAGATATCCAAGGTAAAGGATGCGCTCCTGCTGATAGTGGTCTACGGATATTTAGACAAAGATTGCTTTAGGGAGGTTATCAACGGGAAGAGCTCCCGATGCGGCCTTATCGTTCACTGTCCGCCGGAAAAGGGCCGAATCGACCATGATGAGATGGGGCTCCTTAGCAAAACCGCATTTACCGCGCTTTGCAATTTCCGAGGCAGGTTAGTGAACGACGTCCTGCTCATGATGCTATCCACTTCATTCAAAAAGAGCGACTTGAAATAACATGGACGACGATGACGGCCGCGTGACGGAGCTCCCGCCCCACGGTGTGTTGTTCCGAGGCAGTGCCGAGGAGGCCATCCACAAGCACATCGTGAAGGATTTGAACCGTTTGGATGCGGTCATCGGTCTGGCTCCGTACCTGTTTCATGGCATGAGCATCCCCGTGTGCCTGCTGATGCTGAAGTCCAAGCGCAACGGCAACAGCGACAATGTGCTGTTTATCGACGCGAACAAGGAGTTCAGGTCCGGCAAGAACCGGAACGCGCTGGAAGACGCGAACATCCAGAGGGTTGTCGACGCTTGCGTGAACCGCGTGGACGTGTACAAGTTCGCCCAACTGGCGACCATGGCCGAGATTGAGGCCAACGGCTCGAACCTAAACATCCCGCGCTACGTGGACACGTTCGAGGAAGAGGAGCCTGTGGACCTTGAGGCGGTACGCGGCGACCTCAAACGCATCGAGGCCGAGAAGCGGCGACCATCGCAAAGGTCGAGGGAATACTGAAGGAATTGGGAGTGTGAGGATGGGTTGTTTAAGCATTTCCGACTGGATTGCGATTATCAGCGGTGGGTTGTCGTTGATTCTGGCAATTGTCATCGCCGTGGTTCAGTACAAGCAAAGTAAGCAGATGGCAGCCTTCGAGAAACGTCAGGATAAACGTGATGAGCGTCGTCATGACGAAGAAGTTAAGGCGCAGGCCGTTGCGTTCATATCGAAGCATTATCCAGACAGGGGATTGATTCCGTTATGCGCTGTCGCCGCTATGCACAATGACCTGTTCTATTATTCGCGTGAAATGTACCGAGAGTTCTGCTGCTTGACGTTTGAGGTACAGAACCGTGTCCTTGAATACTGCGGACTGGATTTGCGCGTCACGGAGGAAAAGGGGCTTTTTGAGCGATGCATTAAAGCAGTTGAGGAAGTCTTGCGCACGCGTTTCCATGACGATGAGTCTCCGTTCTATGACGGGGGCAAGTACGTGCTACGCAGCCTCGAATGCTATGGTGGCGAGAAGATTCCCGTTGAGCGAATCGATTATCGTCCTCCATACATGACTGGTCCGCTCGCCGTGTTTTTCGACGGTACCTCATCTTATGAAAGCTGCATCGCGGATGTTTTAAGCGAATCGTTCCGGGGTGATGGTTCCGAACATCCTATTTCCGACCTTGAGTGCAAATATGGGTTCAGAGTGACACCGAAGAACGAAGCGTGTCAGTTTGCAACGGTCCTTGCGCAGCTCATCGCAATATACGGCGGCGAGGATGACGACTCGAATAAAGTATACGGTGCGCCGGGAGGATATGCAGGGGAAACCATAGATACGATGGAAGATTTGTTCCTACTGGCAGTATTCGAGATGTATATCCATTTGGTTCTGAAGGAGGCGTGAGCATGAGAGGACCGAAACTGAGATTTAAGGCTGATGACGGGTTGGAGTATCCGACGCGGGAAGAGACTTGCTTTGACGCAATAATGCGTTGCTAATCAAGTAATTCTTTCTTTCACCGGCTGGCAAAACGATTTACACCTATTTTCGAACATTGCTCACGCGATTTTTCCTTGCTCCTACATTGATCTCGCTAAACTAATAACTGCTGCTACCAGGGCATTTTCTGGTGCACATTCTATTGGCTCCTGCGAAGATCGGAGCGGGTATGTTTGCTGCCGAGTCCTACACCAGCCGTCATCACATCGCGATCGCCGCCATGGCCTGCCTATGCGTCTTGCTGGGCGGGCCTTCCTATGCCGCGGGCGCGGAGAGCCTCATCATCGCGGGTGCGACGTACTGCGAGCCGGGCGCGTCGGGCCCCGGCTGGGCCTGGACCGATGCCGACCACCTGGAACTTAACGGCTACGCGGGCGAGGCCATCGGCGCCGAAGGCGACCTGGTGCTGACGCTTGCCGGGCAGAACTCCGTGACGGAGTCGCATGCGCCCGATGCGGACATCACGCTGTGCGGCATGGAGGTGTGGGGCAACCTGACGCTTCGCGGCTCCGGGACCCTGACGGCGACGGGCTCGCAGTGCGGTATCCACGTGTCACAGGCGCTCGTGGTGGACGGCTGCACCGTCGATGCGCGGGCGGACGGGGCCGATATTACTGACGAGGCGGTTGCCGGCGTGATCGCAGGCGACATGGCCGTGCGCGGCGGCGGGCGCGTCGTTGCCGCGGGCGCCGGGTCCGAAGCGGGCGTGCGCGTCTACGGCGTATATCTGCAGGATGCGGGCCTTGGTGATGGCTCGGCCGGCTGTCGGATTTCCGTTGACGCCTCGTGGCTCGATGCGGCCGGTGCCGATGGCGGTGTTGCGTGCTTGGGCGGGTCGCTTGTGTCCGCGCGATTTATGACGCCCGCCGGCGGGGCCTTTGGTGCCAGCGGCGTGGTTGATGCCAACGGTGCGGTGGCAACGCATGTGGTGGTTGAGCCCGATGTTGCCACACCTCCGGCGGGGGAGACCGTCGGAGGCGAGGTACCGGGCAACGGGGCGGACGCGCCTGCCGCCGATGCTAACCCCGCTGCCGGAAAGCCCACCACGGAGCCCACGGCAAATCCTGCGCCGAAACCCGCGGCCGCGACAACCAAGACAACAACGACAGTAACCAAGACCACGGCCGCCAAAGTCTCCAAGCCCAAAGCTGCCACCGCGACAACGGCGGCACTCCCCAAGACCGGCGACAGCAGCTGGATTGCCGCGTCCTTTACGCTACTCCTGTTGGGACTGGGGCTTCTAGGTGCCGCATATCGCTGTTGGGGCGTGCGGCATACCTAGCTGCAATACAAGAGCCCTGTAGAAGCTTTAAAGGCAACGCTTTCCGAAAGGGAGCGTTGCCTTTTTACTGCATGCAATGTATGAGGTGCCGTACCACTAAAAGGCTTAGTTAATTGATAGTAATTACATAATCTACTAGTGTATGTGCGTTATACTAAGGTTGCACTCACACGATTGGAGGGTCCAAAAATGGCAAGCTCAACATTAACCATTAGGGTTGACGATGACCTCAAACGCGAGGCAGCAGAAGTGGCTGATTACTATGGACTTGATTTGTCGTCCGTGACGCGCGCATTCTTCAAGCAAATGGTCAACACCCATCGCATCCCGTTGACTTTTGCCCCTGAGGAGCCCAATGCCGAAAGCCTTGAGGCCATTCGCGAGGGGGACGCGTTTCTTGCATCTGGCAAAAAAGGACGCTTTGACAATGGCGCCGATCTTATCGCTGCGGCGATGGCACAATGAGCACGTTAACCGCAGAGTTCTCTGCAGCCTTCTCCCGCGATTTAAAGAAAAAAGCAAAGCGCCGTAAATGGGATCTATCCGAGCTTCAAAAGCTAATTGACCTGGTGCTACAGAATACACCCGAGTCAATGGACATATTAAAACGACGTCATAATATGCACCGGCTAAGCGGCAACTGGGCAGGGCGAAACGAATGTCACGTAGCAAACTCTGGCGACTGGCTTGTCATATGGTCATCAAACGAAGAGGTAGCTTTCTTTGAACGCACCGGCAGCCATGATGAGCTGTTCCGATAGCCCCCTTAATATCGACACCACCAAAGCTATCCGGATTTCAAGCAAATGACATCCAATTTGTTCAACATTGTTGGAGATTTAGCTGCGCAATGATGATTGCCTCCCATCCTAGGCTGGAATATCGTCTCCAAACCAGGCCCTGGCAGCGGTTTGCTCTGCAAAAGGTTGCGCAATGTGCTCGCCGGTAGATCCTGCGTGTGGCCATACGCTACCAGACTCTTCTTTTTCATCGACAGGTTCCTTAAAGCGATGGCCCAACACTGTCGATGAGCGGAATGCGGCAAACTGCGCCCCCGCGTTCTCTATCGAGGTGCGTCGATCCTAGGTACGAGGGGTTCGCCCAGATCGAGACGACCTATTAAGGCATCTCTGTCCCTGTCGTCTCGATGAACACCTTCGACCTGACTCATGCCTTACGCGATGTTCGGACAAACTCGGTTATAGCGATTTGCCTTCTCATTAAAAGGGACTGCAAGATGTTTACCGCCATGGCCTGCCTATGCGTTTTGCTGGTCGGGCCTTCTTATGCCGCGGGCGCGGAGAGCCTCATCATCGCGGGCGCGACGTACTACGAGCCGGGCGTGTCGGGCCCCGGCTGGGCGTGGACCGACGCCGACCACCTTGAGCTTAACGGCTACGCGGGCGAGGCCATCGGCTCCGACGGCGACCTGGTGCTGACGCTTGCCGGGCAAAACTCCGTGACGGAGTCGCATGCGCCCGATGCGGACATCACGCTGTGCGGCATGG
>ENA-OUQH01000490-OUQH01000490.1-human-gut-metagenome-genome-assembly--contig:-NODE-490-length-29046-cov-9.368252_pt1 | contig 29046 bp, 17 predicted proteins | sample MGYA00237948_ERZ548828 | MGnify/ENA primary metagenome ERZ548828 (study PRJEB26490, sample SAMN05194711) | human gut metagenome | biome: terrestrial biome; feature: human-associated habitat; material...
CCGCCGCAGGCGATGCAGCCGCCGATGGGCGTATTGCCGATCCAGAAAATTTCGGCGTCGATCCCGTCCGCATTCAGCGCGGAAGCGACCTCGCGCAGCGCAGCGTCGGTGCAGCCATGCTCATGCGGGCTGCCGTTTACAAGCATAACTTTCATAAGAAATCCCTCCAGATTTGTTTTCTTCTTTCATACCACAGTTCCAAGAAAAAAGCAAGCGGAACCGCAGAGCAGAAAACAGCCGCCGCTTTCCCGGTTTGAGAAAGCGGCGCTGGCAGAATGAAAACCATTTTGAGGCAATGCAAAACGCGCTGTCACTGCAGGGGCCGATGCCCGCATTGGTTCGGCAGAAGGTACCGATTATACAGAAACTTTCGGCGAATTTGCAACTTTCAAATGGGCCGATGTGGGCATCGGCCCCTACATTCAAACAGGAACATGCAGTACGAATTCGCCGAAAAACCTTCGCTTTTTGCCGCTGCCTGCTGCTCGACCTCTCAGTCAGTTTCGCGCCAGTACGTCATGAAAAGCAGGCTCAATCGCCCTCTACCATGCGGTAGCCTACGCCGGATTCGGTGAAGATGTAGGCGGGCTGGGCGGGATTTTTTTCGATTTTGCGGCGGATATTCGCCATGTTGACGCGCAGGATCTGATTGTCGCTGCGGGCGCTGGGGCCCCAGAGTTCTTTGATAAGATAATCATACGTCAGGACTTTTCCCGCGTGCAGGCCGAGCAGCGCGACCAGCTTATATTCGTTCTGCGTGAGATTTGCATCGCGGCCCGCGATATAGACATGGTGCTTGGCATAGTCGATCGTCAGATCGCCCGCGGTAAACACACCCGAATTTGCGACAGAAGTCGCGCCGTCTGGTGTTCTGGTATGACGAACAGCAGCACGGATTCGCGCAAGCAGTTCTTCCGTGCCGAAGGGCTTGGTCAGATAATCGTCCGCGCCTGCGTCGAGGGCTTCGACCTTGTCGCGCTCGTGGCTGCGGGCGAAGACGACCAGAATGGGGACCTTCGACCATTTCCGGACGTTTCTCAGGATCGTCATGCCGTCCATATCCGGCAGGCCGAGGTCGAGAATGATGATATCCGGACAGTGCGATGCGATCATGGTATTCGCCATCGCACCCGTGCCGGCCATAAGCACGTCGTAGCCGTTTGCCGTCAGGATCGCCTGCATAAAGCTGCGGATGGTCCGCTCGTCCTCGACCAGAAGAACCTTATCTCTGATGTTCATGGCTGTTTTCCTCCAATGGCAATGAAAATTGCAGCAGAGCGCCGCCTTTTTTCCGGTTTTCCGCACGCATCGTACCGCCGTGCGCCTGCACGATGGACATACATACAGACAGGCCGATGCCCATATTGCGCCGCTGGTCGGAGATCTCCTCCTGATCGCGGGTGAGATAGCCCTCGAACAGGTGCGGCAGAAGCTCCTTCTCGATGCCGCAGCCGTTGTCCGCGACCTCGAAAACAGCAAGGCCGCCGGCGCTCGACAAGCGCAGCTCGATCCTTGTGGTCGTTTTGCCATGCTGGACGGCATTTTCCATCAGATTGATCAGCACCTGCTCAATGAGAATGATATCCATCGGGATCATAAGCAGCGTATCGGGCGCGGTGATGCTGACCTCGACCGCAGGATAGTGCCGCTTGAATTTCATGGAGGCTGCGCCGAGAACCTCTTCTCCCGCCTCCAGCTCCTTTTTGATATTCGAAGCGCCGGACATACGCGTGACGGACAGCAGATTTTCCACCACGCCGATGAGCCAGTTGGATTCGTCGCGCATATTTTCCAGCAGATCTCTGCTGGTTTCCGGTGAGATCTGACTGCCGTTTTCCAGAATCGCGTCGATGCCGCCGACGATGGCGGTCAGGGGCGTACGGATATCGTGAGAGACGGCCCGCAGGAGATTGCCGCGCATTTTTTCTCTTTCCGCTTCCGCACGGAGCTTTTCCTGCTGCTTGATCTGGGTGGTCAGCGTACCGACAACGACGGAGACGGCCAGCATGACAAGGAAGGTCAGCGGATAGCCGGAAATGGTAAAATTGAGCTGCATATAGGGGTATGTAAAGATCCAGTTCACGCCGACGACGCCGATCACCGAAGCAAGCAGGCCAAACAGGTACCCGTCGGTGAAACGCGAGACGAGCACGACCGCGCATTCGAAGATCAGCGCGACATACACGTCGGACGAGTCGATCATCCGCAGCAGCGCGCACAGCAGTGCCGCCGCTGCCAGAATGCCGACGCACACGGCACAGTCGCGCCAGGAAAACAGGAATATCTGCCGCAGCCGCCCGCGTAAGATCTGATCCTTTGTATTTCGTGTCATATCCATCGATCCTCACCCAGTATATAATAGCATAAAAGAAAACAGCCGATATGTTAAGGGCCTGTTAAGAAGTAGAAAACGCATACACCAGTGGCTTCCCCGGTGGAGAGGCCGCTGGGTGCTGCGCTAAAATCAGTCAGATCACATATTCATCCGCTGCGTCGGCGGTGGCCAGGGTGGAGAGGGGGATGGCGTCGAGACAGGCGGCGATTTGTTTGTCGAGCCGGTTCCAGACGGCGGACAGGCCGGAGGATACCTCGCAGCGCGTCAGCTGTACGTTCGTGCCGAGGCAGGACAGGGAGCCGTCCGCCGCGCGGATGATCTCGCCGATGGAATAGTCGGACGGTTCGCGCGTCAGGCGGTAGCCGCCGCCCTTGCCGTGCGTTCCCTCGACCAGTCCGTGCTCTGCCAGCGTGCGCAGGATGCGCTCAAGATACTTCTGCGACAGCTCCTGCCGCTCGGCGATCTGCCGCACGGGGACAAAGCCGCCGCGATGCTCCGCCAGATCCAGCAGGATCAGAACCGCGTAGCGGCCCATGGATGAGATCAGCATACGGATTCCTCCCTTGCGATGATGCCGCCGCCAAGGACGGTGTCGCCATCATAGAGCACGGCGGACTGGCCGGGCGTGATGGCGCGCAGCGGCTCGTCGAAGACGAGGCGGACGCCTGCCTCCCCTGCCGGATAGACCGTGCAGGGCTGCTCCGGCTGGCGGTAGCGCGTTTTTGCGCTGCACCGGAACGGAAGCGCGGGCGCTTCGCCAGAGATCCAGTGCATACCGGGCACGAGGCATTCTCTTGTAAACAGCGCCTCGTTCGGGCCGACGACGACGGCGTTCCGCTCCGGCAGGATCTTCACGACATAAATTTTGCCGTCCGACGGCATCCGCAGGCCCCGGCGCTGGCCGACGGTATAGTGGATAATGCCGCGGTGGGTGCCGACAACATTGCCGTTCAGGTCGAGGAACGGGCCGGGTTCTGGCGTTTTGCCGGTGCGGCTCTCGATGACCTTCGCGTAATCGCCGTCCGGGACAAAGCAGATGTCCTGGCTGTCGTGCTTGCGGGCGTTGATCAGGCCGGCTTCGGCGGCAATTTCACGCGCTTCGGTCTTACGCAGGCTGCCAAGCGGGAACTTGACCCGCGCAAGCGTCTCCTGTGTCAGATCGTAGAGCACGTAGCTCTGGTCCTTCGTCTCGTCGAGGGCCTTTTTGAGGACGTACTTCTCCCCTTCCCGCTCGATGCGGGCATAGTGCCCGGTGGCGATATAGCGGCAGCCCATGATATCGGCGCGCTCAAACAGCTTGTCGAATTTCAGATAGCGGTTGCAGTCGATGCAGGGGTTCGGCGTAATGCCGTGCTCATAGGCGTCCACAAAGCGGTCGATGACGCACTCGGCGAATTTGTCCTTGAGGTTGAAGACATAATACGGCATACCGAGGCGGTAGGCCACACTGCGTGCGTCCTCGACATCGTCGAGCGAACAGCAGGTGTTGGCCTTCGGAATGCCCGCGTCTTCATTATCATAGAGCTTCATCGTGCAGCCGATGCAGGAGAAGCCTGCGTCCGTCAGCAGCTTGGCCGCGACGGAGGAATCCACGCCGCCGGACATGGCGACCAGTACCTTTTCAGTTTCCATTGGCAGCCGGGGACGCCTGCATGGCGGTGATCGTGCGCTCCATCAGCTCGTCAAGGCTCCAGCCGAGCATATCCGCGCCGCGCTCAATGACCTCGCGTGAGCAGCCTGCGGCGAACTTTTTATCCTTGAACTTCTTTTTGAGCGACTTGAGCTGAAGGTCCTGCACGCTTTTTGTCGGCAGCATCCGCACGACTGCGCCGATAAGGCCGGTCAGCTCGTCCGTGGCGTAGAGCACCTTTTCCATCTGGTGCTCCGGCTGCACGTCGACGGTGAGCAGATAGCCGTGGCTGACGACCGCATGGACAAGGCGCTCGTCCACGCCGCGTTCGCGCAGGATCTGCGCCTCCTTCGTGCAGTGCTGGTCGGGATACTGCTCAAAATCCAGATCGTGCAGGATACCGACGGTCTGCCAGAAGTCCGCCTCATCGGCATAGCCAAGCTGGGCGGCAAAATACCGCATCACATCGCCCACGATACGCGCGTGCAGGCGGTGGAATTCACCCTCATTATATTCGCACAGCAGGTCCCATGCCTGCTCTCTGGTCGGAATCATAGTTCTGCCTCCTGATCGTCCAGTTTCATTTGATGATTATAGCACAGATCGGTGTCTGTGTACAGGGAAAGTGTCTGGTGTGTGCTGTAAAACGCGAAAATCCTCACCTTGCCGTGCGGCAGGGTGAGGATTGGGGTGCAGGCTTTCAGGGCGTAACGTCTGACATATCGTAGAGGGTGGGTTTTCCGTCGCGGGCGCGCTGGAGAGCGGTGAGGGCGTAGAACGCCTGCGTGGTGGCAAGCAGGTTGCCTCCGTCCTCCGGCGTATGGGCGAAGCTGCCGTCGTCCTGCGCGAAGCGCAGGAGCACGTCCTCCAGCGTCTGCCCGTTCTTCACAAAACGCGCGTCATCCAGCGAGAGGCCAAGCTCCGTCAGTGCTGTGAGCACCTGACTGACCGACTCGCTGCTCTCTGTGCCCCAGGAGGAAAACGCGCCGTTTTCCTCCTGCATCTGCGACAGACAGGAAAGCCCGGCTTCTACTGCCGCGGACACGTCCGCGCGGCTGCGGTAGCGGGCAAGCGCCTGCAGGGCCATGGCGGTCAGATCGGGATCTGACGCGCCACCGCCGAGACTCCAGCCGCCGTCGGCATTCTGCCGGGTCAGAATTGCGTCGACATAGCCGTCGCGCGTCGCCTGCACGGCGGCTGCGGAATTCTGCGGGAGCTCATAGCCGCCGCAGTCCAGCGCCAGCAGCGCAAACGCCGCGCCGTTGACGCCCTGTGCCGTCGTCTTTTCGAGGTCTGCCAGCGGCAGGAGCAGATCATAGCCGCCGACGTTTTGCGGGTCGCGCCCGATCGCCGTGAGGGCAAGGATCAGGCGGGAATACTCGGTATACCGGTTCTCGTCGAGGGTTCCGTCTGCCGCCTGCACGGCGGCTTCGACCGCCGTATAATACCGGTCAAAATATCCGTCCGACAGATCTGCCCCGGCACGCGCCAGACCAAACACGATCCAGTCGCCGGCCAGCGAACCGAAGCCCGGCTCCGGCACCGCTGATTTCAGGTACTTTGCCGTCCGTTCCAGCGGCGTCTGCGTGCCGCCACAGGCGGACAGGAGCAGGCACAGCGCCAGAAGCAGCGCAACCGCTCGTATTCTTTTCATGCTGTTACCTCTTTACCGTCATGGCCCGGCAGACCGGCTGGTTATCCTGATCCAGCAGGAACAGGCGGATCCGCGCGCCGTTTTCAACTGCCGCAAGCGTCTGTGCCTGCGTCAGCAGCTTTACCTGCACCATGCGTCCATTCTGATCATAATAGGCCACGGCCAGCTTCTGGCCATTTTCAAATTCGCCGCTGATCGTAAGCGAGCCGGTTTTGATATCATAGGCCCAGGTCAGCATGCCGATCCGGCCGTTTTCCACCGTTCCGGGTTCGACCGTCAGCCTGACGGACGCGGTCGGCGTCTGCGTTTTGACGTTTGTGAGACGGCCGGACTCCTCGCTGTCCTGATCGTGGTACCGGACATAGGGGAAGCGGATGTCGATTGCCGCATCCTCCTCCGTAAGCGGGTCCTCCGACCACTGGACATACTTTGTCACGTCCCGCCGCAGGCCGTTCGCATAGACGAGATCGACCTGCATACCGGCAGGGTCGAAGACCTCACCGGCCCGATACTGCGTTTTATCCGGCTGACGGGTAATTTCCAGCGTGACCGACGGCCCGAAGGCCATGAGCTTCGCGCTGTCGTTCTTGAAATACATCACGCCATAGGAATCCACGACCGGCGAGCAGATTGCATACTGCGCGTCCTTTCCGCTGGGCGTAAAGAGGACATAGGGCGTATCCATGCCGGATTCCTCCGTGACATAGTCTGCACGCGTCTGCCCTGCCTTGTCCCGCAGGACGCGGAGCTTGCCGGGCGTATAATTGTCGACGAAATAGACATAGACATAGCCGGTCGTCTTTTCATAGGCCGTCGTGAGAATGCCGGAGGTCTGCGGATAGCCCTGCGTCTGGACGCGGTAGGCGATCGTGTGCGACGCAAGATCCACAACTGTAAGACTGTGGCCGCCGTACTCGCTGAACTGCGCCGTACCTCTGACGCCGATGTAGGCACGGCCATTGTACACCACCGGCGTTGAGGTGCTCATGGCCTGCGCGGTGCTCGTGCCGTTTTCCAGCTTCAGCGTCCACTTGCTGCCTGTCCGCAGCTGCCAGCCGTCGGACGTTTTCCCGGTTTTTACGCTGCAGAGCCAGCCGCCCTTCGTGGTAAAACAGAAGGCATCGGTCGCTTTATCATAGCAGATTGTGCTGCGCACGTCACCGCAGAGGCCGTCCCATTTGTCGAGCAGTCGCCCGGTCTTCGCGTCGAGCATCAGAAGGCTCCCGGTCATGGACTTGCTTCCGTCCGCGCCGTCGTCCGTGCCGACCAGAACATAGTCCTCGCAGGCATACGCGCCTGCCCAGTAATAGCCGCCCGGCGTCGTCCAATACCAGCAGGCGGTCTTTTCTTCATCCGTGCGCGCCGGGTCCTCGTCCGTGATGGACAGGCAGACAAAGTTTGCGGGAGATTCCTCGCTGCGCCAGAAGCCGGTGTAGAGATAGTCGCCGCAGACGGTGATCGGGCTGTTCGGCTGGCCCTCGAGCGGGTCATGGTAGATCCAGAGCGATTGCAGCGTTTTGGCGTTGAACGCCTGGATCGTACCGTCGGAAAGTCCGACGAACACCATGCCATTGGCATAGGCCGGAGGCGTGATGGAAAAACTCGACGCGCGATCCATTTTGGCCTTCATCAGGATCTCGCCGGAAACCGGGTCGACGCGGCAGATCATATCCCCCGCGCAGACGATCAGAACGCCGTCCACCAGCAGCGGGCAGCCGGTCGAGCCGCTGTCTATGCCGCTGCCGATCGCATTCGACCAGTAAAGCGTGGACGCGTCGGCATCCACCGGCATCTGGATAGATACGACGGCGTTGTTGCTGCCTGCGGTGCCGCCGGGCGTGCCATTGGCGTCATAGCTCGTTCCGCGGAAATCGGCCCATTCGGCGGGAAGCTGCCGCAGCGTTTCGTTCTTCTGCGCAGCGCTGAGGGTCATTGCGGCGCGGGCCGCGCCGCCCGTAACGACAACAGCGTCCTCGTCGATTTTCAGAACGAGCGCACCGGATGCGCTGTGCGACGGTTCGATGGTCCCGCTCCGGCCCGCATAGCCGGGGCAGGTCAGCAGGTATTGATAGGTATAGCCGTCAAACAGCTCATACGCGCCGTCTGCATCCGGCCAGACGCGTGTTTTGGAGAGCGTATCGCAGACAAACATCAGCGCGTCCGTGGGCGTCAGCTGCGGCGTGAAGAGGACCGGCTGCGCCTTGCGCACCTGAATCCGGTACTCCGAAGCCGTTTCTTCGCCCGCAAAGTCATTCGTCAGCGTCAGCGTGATAGTCTCCGGCTCTGCCGTGCCGTTCAGCTGCACATCGGCAGCCGCACCGGGCGTCAGCTCCTGTCCGTCCATCCAGACGCGATAGCCGGTGCTGCCGTTATCGCGGTAGCAGGCGGCATCCGCAGGATAGACCTCTGCGCAGACGGAAAGCGTCTGTGCAGCCGCGGGCACGGTGACGGTATAGTCCCACACCGCAGCAGAATAGCCCGTGCCGCCGCCGTACGTGAGCGTCTGTGCCTGCCCGGCGCAGGCAAGTGAAAGATCGCGCAGCGAGAGCGTGCGCCGGAGCGTGACGATATACTCCTGATAGTAGGTGACGCTCCCGGCGGTGCGCTGGCAGCGGATCGTGAGCGTATTGCCGCGTCCGTTCTGGTTCAGAAGCAGGTTCCGCAGGAACACAGGCGTTCCGAGCTGGGCGGAGGTGATCTGCGTCTCAAGCAGCTGGTCGTCCTGCGTGGTGTTGGTGATGGTGCGGTACTGCGCGAGGAAGGCAGTGCTGCCCGTCTGGATATCGCCGTTGATGCAGAGATAGACTGCGGCGGGCGTATCGGCCACAGCCGCCGTATAGGCATGGCTGGCCGGGTCAAAGGTCTGGTCGAGCGGAATATTGCCCTTGCTGGACGTCAGATTGTCCTTGCTCAGAGCCAGCTCTGTCAGCCAGTCGCCGGTCTGCACAGTGACCTTTGACAGCGGGCCGTCCTTGGCCGTAAAGCTGCCCGTTGCATGATAATACGTATCCTTTGTCGCCGTGTAGGTATACTGCATACCGGGAACCAGCGTGAACCGGTACTGATTTGCAGCCGCGACATAGACACCCTTGAAGCTCTGTCCGCTTGCATCGCAGACCGTCAGGTCAACATCTGCGGATTCGACCGGAATGCGAACGGTACAGCTGTTTGTTTTTTTCAGAACCAACGTATACTGTGTCGCTTCGCCTCCGGCCCGCACCTCGATGGATACGTTTTTCTCCGTTTCATCGATGGAAAGCGTGCAGCCGCCCGTCTGCGTGACGTCTTCACCGTCGGCAAAGAGCGTATAGCCCTCTGCCGTGGGTGTCAGGGCCAGCGTGACCTGTTCGCTGAGCACCTGCCAGGTATATGTCCGCGTGCTCTCGTCAAACGACTCCAGCGCGGCGGGCGCGCCGGATTCCTCCGTCACGCGCAGCTGCTTCAGCGTCGGGGCACGGCGGATGGTGAGCGTATAGTCCTGATACTGCGTCATGCCCTGCGCGTCCTGCGTGTCGGCGCGGTACACGACGGTATTGCCCTGCATACCGACGGCAAGCACGCCGTCCACGCCGCTGGTTCTGGATTTCAGCGCCTGTTCGACCTGCTGCGGCTCCGTGCCGCCCGCCGGGGTATAGATTGCGGTCAGCTTCAGCTTGCTTGCATCCGGAAACACACTCGTGTCATACGGCCAGAACGCGTAGAGCGTTCCGGTAAAGCTGTCGTCCAGAACGGCGGTCAATTCACGCGCCGTCTTCTTCTCCACGGGAAGCTTGCTGCCGTCAAACTCCGTTTTGGACGCGGATGAAAGCATGAAGCCGTCTGCTTTGAGCCAGTCGGTCCTGTCAAGCACGGCAGTCACGGAGGTCTGCTCCGGCACTGTGACGCTGCCCGTCACGCCGCCGGACTGCGCCTGCATGGTAAAGGTATAGCTTCCGGCGGGCAGCGAGAGCATTCCGCTGCCGTTCTCGTCCTGATAGACGCGGCCATACTGGTTCTCGGCGTACAGCGTATCGCCGGACTGCCAGACGCTGTTCCGGTCCGAGAAGGTAACGTTATATTTTGGGCCGTCCAGCGTCTGCTTGTACTGCTCGACCGCGTTATGAAGCGCCGTGTACAAGCTGAGCGCCGCATTATCGTCCGCCGTGACGTATCCGGTGCAGGCGGCGTTATACGCTACCTTTGCAGCCAGCTGCACATCCGGCTCCTCCAGCCGGTAATCGGCCATAGCAGCGATCAGGCTCTGGATGGCATCCGACGGCTGCGCCGTCAGCCTGTCTGTGAAGCAGAGATACCGGATCCCAGCCTGCGCGGCGTTTCGCGTCAGGTCGTGGCTCCCGGTTTCATCACTGCGGATGAAATTGCCCGTTTTGCCATCGATCTGCGTCACGCTGTTCTCGTCCGGCCCAAAGCTGTGGCCGCTGGCGTTCAGCGCTTCGTAAAGCGTCTGATCCGCCGTGTAGCTGATGCGCTCCGGCGCAATCAGCAGCGTTCCGTTCCAGTCGGCAGCGAGGTAAAACCAGCCGCCCTCCGCTGCCAGTGCCTGCACCGGCAGGCAGCCCAGCAGCATGACAGCCGCAAGCAGCAGCCCGAGCAACCGAACCTTTTTTTGTTTCATATCTGTCCTCCCCTATCAGTACAGGCATCGAATCCATTTCAGCCACGCGCGGCGCGGCAGCGGTACAGTCTTTTGCAGGCGGTCTATCGTCTGTTTCCAGACCCGGCGGGCGCGCTTCGCCTGCTCGCGCGTCATGGCGTGGCTGCTGAAGCGGGCCTCGCCGTTGAGCGCTGCAATCTCGCAAACCGCGCCTGCGTATTCGGCGTCCGTTTCCCGGAGTGATTCGCCGAACGCGAAGACCGAGCCGCCGTCGTAGCCAAGGCCCATCGCGGGCCAGAGCGCCGCAAGCGCTCCCGTCACCCAGGCAACGGACTGCGCGGGCGCGGTGTGCTCGAAGCGGTAACGCCATCTGCGGCGGATGAGCGCATAGCGCAGCGCGGCGGCTGCCAGCAGGAAAAGCAGAAGTCCAACTGCCAGCACGATCCAGAGCCAGAGCCGCGCTTTGACTGCGGGGGCGCTCTGCGCGCCGTCATCCGGCTTCTCCTGCGGTGTATCCTCTGTTTCGTCCGCTTCGTCCTCTATCGTTTCCGCCTGCGCGATGGAACCGTCGTCCGTGTGTGCATCTCCGGTCTGGCTGGCAGATTCGGACTGATGCGGGGAAAGAATATCCGTCAACTCTCCGTAGCCCGGTGTGAGAGCCAGCGGCATCCAGCCGGTGCCGTCCTGATAGACCTCGGCCCAGCCCTGTGCGTCTGCCGCGGTCAGGGTGATCGCAGAACCGGCCTGCGCACGCGCGGCAGTCTCCTGCGTGAGGACGAAGCCCTCGGCATAGCGCGCGGGGATGCCGTAATAGCGAAGGGCCAGAACGGTCAGGGTCGCGGTCTGGTAGGTTGTATCCTTTACAAGCTCGTCCAGCGGCAGCACCGTTCCGGCTTCGCGGAGCGCGTCCAGCTGTTCGAGAAAGCGCGCCGTGCAGAGCTGTGCCTGCTCCGGCGTCAGCGAATCTGCAGAGCCGTATTCCCGGCAGAACTCATCCAGAATCGGGGCAAGCTGTGCGCGTATCTGCGCAGGCAGCGTCACGTCCTGCTCCTGCACGAACGCACGGTAGCTTCCCTCTGCGCTGAGATAGGCGTCTGCCTTCTCCGGCTGCTCCCGCAGCGCGTCCAATAACTCCGCTGCGTTCTGCTCCGGGGCAAGGGGTATCGTAAGTCGGTACTGCCGTACTCCGCGCAGGCCGCTTGCCGGGATTTGCGTGCTTTCCAGACTGTCTGTGCGCAGTGCGCTTTCCTGCGGGAGCGCGGAGAGCGCGTAGGGCGCGTATACATAGGCGCTGCAAGCGCTGGTATTTTCAATCAGGACTGTCTGCGTCTGCTCCTGCCGGTGCAGGCCGCGCGACGCGGCGGCAAGCTGCGTCTGCGGGTAGAAGCCCTCCTTATGCAGCCAGTACAGAAGATCGGTCTGTTCGGCAAGCGTCTGCGCATCAAGCGCCTGCCATGCCGTGCCGGTGAAGGTATCGCCGGTAAAGCCGCGCAGATAGAGCGCCGTCGGCTGCTCCATCGTGACGGTCAGGCATGATGTCTGCTCCGGTGCGGCGGAATAGTTGGAAAACTCCCCTTCCGGCAGCACAGCCTGCCCGGATTCGTACCGGAGCCGGTGCAATGCGGTGCGGGAAGCCGTTCCCCACTCGGAAAACAATGTGCCGCTTCGCAGGCCCGGTACGGCCAGCAGTGCAGCTGCAAGCACGCCTGCCGCTGCCAGCAGCGCGCCATAATTCAAAAGCATTGGAACGGATTCTTTGCGGTCTGCCGCGCCGCCTGCCAGCAGCAAAGCTGCGCAGAGCGGGCACGCCGCCATCCAGACCTGCGCTGAATCCGGCCTGAGCAGCGCCAGAAGCGCCGCAGACAGCACCGTCAGCAGCAGTCCGCAGACGGTCGGCGACCAGCGGACGGCATAGGCACAGAGCGTGCCGAGCAGTGCCGCCGAAATAGCCACAAAAAGTGCCGCATCCGCTCCCACTCCGGCCAGCGGCAGGAGGATATGTCCCGTGGCCTTCGTCAGCGTCTCGCCCGCGGAGCTGCTGACCGTAATGGCTCCCGCGAGGAAGCGCCTGGAAAAGGCCGCTGCGCAGATCAGGCAGAGCAGCGGAAGCACAGCGCGGAGCCAGCGGCGCGGAAGTCCAAGCGCCACGCTCTGCCAGACCAGCGCCGCAGCGCCTGCGGCGGCCCAGAGCCAGCCGTAGTTTGTCCAGATCCCGGCGGCTCCCTGTGCCACAGCCAGAAGTCCGGCGAAAAAGAGCGCAGCACGGATTGCACGCACCGCCAGTGCGGGCATTTTTTTCTCCGTATCGCAGCGGATGAGGGAAAACGCGGCAGTATCCTGTTTTTTCATGCCCGTTCCCCCTTAAATTTCGAGTTCGGAAAGCTGCTCGGCATAGTGCTCTGCGTCGAAGGCGATCGCCTCCGGCGCGTCTGGGCCGCAGCTCAATATGGTCAGGCGGCCGAAGCGCCCGAGCTCAGCCGCATCCTCCGGGACACGGCCCGTAATGTACAGAATGTGCGACAGAACGGCCTCGCCGCTGCTCCGGCAGAACAGCGCCGCGCCGCTTTCGCCCTGTGCCGTGCCTGCGGAGAGCAGACGCGGCAGAAGGCCCGTCAATTCATCGACACTGCGCACGGGTTGGCTCACGCACTGCTGCTCCTGCGCATCGTTCCAGCAGACGGTGAACTGCACGCCGGATTCCAGCAACGACCGGCAGGCTGTGACGACAACGTCGGCCTGCGCGTCGGACTGCTCCGGCGAGGCGGTCTGCGTCCGCTCCCAGAACACCAGTACAGAACGGCGCACGGGAAGCGACGGCTCCCGGACGACCAGCTTGTCGAGTTTGCTGGACAGCTTCCAGTGCATCTGCCGCAGGCTGTCGCCGGGCGCGTATTCGCGCAGGGCGTAGACCTCGGCCAGATCGTATCCCGTCCGGTCGGGTGCATAATTCTCGCTGTCGTCCGGACAATTCGCGTCCGGTGAAACATAGACGCTCTGCACGAAGCCCTTCGGCTGCACGGTCATGGCCGCGACCGCAGGCTCACCCAGCCGGATGCCGATGATCCCGAACGGGTCATACAGGCGGCAGCGCTCTGCCGTCAGCTGAATTCTGCCGCAGTGCGCGCTGGAAATGCGGTATTCCGACACGCTTGTTCTTTTGGGCAGGGCTGTCAGCCGGTAGTGCCGGACGGCGGTTTGGCCGGTCAGCAGATTTGTCAGCCGCAGCCGCACACCGAGCAGGCATACAGGCAGTGCACTTGTATTTTCCACGCGGATGCGCAGCGTACCCGCTTCACCCTTTTCCAGATTGACCGGCGCGTCCAGCCGCACGCGCAGCTTTTTCGCCGCACGCAGATGCAGCAAAGCGCAGACCAGCGGCGTCAGCACGAGAAGGGCTGTCGCCGCTGCGCTCAGGATGCTGCCGCAGAACGCGTCCAGCCCCAGAACCGTCAGCAGGAGCAGCGCATATCCGATCCGAAGTACGGTCATACGCCCTCCCGGCTCTTCCGGATCACCGGCATTTCCACGTTTTTCAGGATTTCGTCCACGATCTGCTCCGCGCTGCGCTCCATCATGCGGGCCTTCGTACTCAGTATCAGGCGGTGGCAGCAGACGTCCGGGAAGATCGCCGCGACGTCCTCGGGCATCGCATAATCGCGGCCCTGCACATAGGCGTATGCTTTTGCCATCCGGCAAACGGCCAGCGCGCCGCGCGGGCTGAGGCCCAGCTGCACCAGCGGGTGTACGCGCGTCGCCTCCGCCAGACGCGTGACGTATTCATAAACGCTTGTCTTCATTTCCACAGCTGCCGCACGCTGCTTGAGCGCGTTCAACTCCTCCGCACCGACGACGGGCTGGACGCGGTCCAGCGGGTTTTCCGTGTGCCGCTCTTCGAGAATGCTGACCTGGCTTTTGAAGTCCGGGTAGCCCATGGTCAGCTTGACCAGAAAACGGTCAAGCTGCGAGTTCGGCAGCATCTGCGTACCGGCGGAGCCGGCGGGGTTCTGTGTTGCAAGGACGATAAACGGGTCGGGCAGCGGATGCGTTTTGCCGTCGATGCTGACATGGCCCTCTTCCATCGCCTCCAGAAGCGCGGACTGCGTCTTGCTGGAGGTACGGTTGATCTCGTCGGCCAGCAGCAGGTTCGTCATAACCGCGCCGGGTTTGTAGACCAGCTTGCCGGTGTCCTTGTCATAGACGGAAAAGCCGATGATATCCGACGGCATGGTATCGGAGGTGAACTGCACACGACGCGTCTGCAAGCCGAGCACGCGCGCGAACGTCATGGCCGTTGTCGTCTTACCAACGCCCGGCACGTCCTCCATCAGCACATGACCGCCCGCCAGAATCGCCATCAGGATACGCTCCATGACCTCGTTCTTGCCAACGATCACGGTTTCGATCTGGTCTAAAATTTCCTTGATTTTTTCCTGCATCTGTGTTCCTCCTGTTTATTCCTCTGGGCCTTCCTCCGTGCCCGGATCAGGCTCCGGGCCGGGGTCGGGATTTGGATCGGGATCGGGATTGGGGTCTGGGTCGGGGTTCGGATCCGAATCAGGATTCGGGTCTGGATTGTCCGGGTCGGGATCTGGCGTTACCGGCATATCCGGGTTCTGTGCGCCGCAGTCAGTGCAGATACCGTTTTCGTCATAATGATGGGGATAGCTGAATGCGCCCGTTTCCTCACGTTCAAATATGATGCCGCACTTGGCACACTGGAGCACCTCACGGCTGCAGGTGCACTGTTCCTCCAACGCTGTCATATGCCCGCGGCAGACCTCGTTGTGCATCGCGCCGCAGTCGCAGGCCCAATCGTCCCACATATCGTTCCAATGATACGAATGCTCCGCACGTGAGCCTTCGATCTCCTGATTGCAGAGTTTGCAGATCTGCCAGTGCTCCGCTCCATCATAGTACATTTCCGGCTCGTGCTCCAGCTGCTCTGCCGGCTCACGCTTTTCATAACCGCAGGTGCATTTATAGACAATCTCGCCCGCCGCTTCACAGGTCGCAGTGTTTTCAATGTACTCGAAGCGGTGCGCCTCGTCCACTTCCTTGTTGCAGCGGCTGCAGATCTTTTTGTGATTGACGTCGTCGCCCTCTACCGGCTGCGTTTCCCAACTGTGTGCTGCCGGGTCAGTGAGGGGCTTTCCGCATTTTTTGCAGAACTCGTAGCAGGAGCTTCCGTCCTCCGTCTCCCGGAACTCAATCTGATCGTCCGGATGGTCGCACTCTTTTATCTTACCACAGCTTGTGCAGTATGTGACGCTCGTGCCGTCGGCGTTCGTCATGTCCTGCCACTTGTGGTTCACAGTCAGCGCACCGTTGAGCGCGCTGACACAGAAGGAAGACGTCCCATCGCCGATGTCCATGCCATAGGCCAGCGTATAGCGCAGTGTCAGCACATCGCCGTCCTTCAGCTCATAATCGGAAAGACTCACGGACGGATAATAGGTTCCGCCGCCGACCGAGTACATCCAGCCGGAGCCGCGTGTGAAGTCAAATTGTCCCAGAGAGGTGCTGTGATACGGATTGAGTTCGATATTTGCCCGCTTTATACTGCGCCAAAGCGCGGCATAGGGGCTGTTTTCGCCGAACGTGCTGTCGATCCGCGCCAGAATTTCTTCTTCGGACGCACCGTAGTCTGACCAGCCATTGCTCAGTGCGATAGCGCGCGAGGCCATATCGGTTCCGTCGCCGAGCTTCGTCAGATAGAATTGACTTTCAAAGCTTCCCGTGTAGCCGCACAGCGAGGACGGCCAGCCGAAGGTGCTGTCCGCGGTGCCGAACGGGTCGCCCGCGTCATAGCCCCAGACAGCCTTTGCCACGCTGTAGGACGCCGGTTCTTCTGAAAGCACCGTATAGCTGATCGGCCCCTGCACGCCAAGCCCGAGCACGGTCATGTCGATATAAATGGACGCGGTGCCTTCCTTTTCGCCCTTCTGCGTCCGTTCGCCGAGCAGCGTCAGCTCCTTTTCACCGTGGTTCCCGTAGGTGTCATTGCAGACGATGCGCAGAATGTGCGTGTTTTCATCGCCCGCCTCCGGGTTTTCCGGAATAAGGGTATATTGGAGAATCCCGTCGCCGGAAGCGCCGCGGTCACACTGCACTGTCTTGCCGTCCAGCGTTACGACGGTGTCGCTGGCAGTCATTGCAGTGCGCGTTCCGCCTGCCTCCGCCTCGTGCCAGGCCTCGACCGTCAGCATGATCTTTGTGCCGTTCATAACCTTTTCCCCATCGGTCAGATTCGTTTTGATCTGAACCTCGCCGCCGACCGGCGTATAGGGGATGTTGACGGTGAATTTATACTGCTCTCCGGAGGCCGCCTGCGCGGTGATTGTGAAGGTGTTTTCACCCGTGCTTCCGTCGCGGTTGACTGCCAGCTCGACAGAGCCGGAGGCCTCGGCGGGCAGCGTCAGGTTTCGGCTGTCACCGGAGCGGAACAGGCTGACCGAGCTGATCTGCACATCGCTGTCCGCGTCCCCGCCGGTAAAGGTCAGGATATAGGGAAGCGTGTCGTTTTCCAACTGGTCACGCTTGATGGCCTGCGCAGTCCTCGTCTGACCGTTCGCACAGCGGACGGTCTGCGATGTGCCGTCCGTCAGCGTATATTGAAGTTCAAGGTTCACGTCGCCGGAATAGCGAAGCGCATAGGTAAAGCTCAGATACTTGAGGCTGCCGTCCGGTTTTTGGTACCGCACCTGCACGGCAAGCGTATATCGAATCGCAGTCGCGCCGCCCGGGATCTGCAGCGTCGTGCTGCCGTCCGGAACAGCCAGCGTCTGCGCTGCACCGCCCTCTGGGGTGAGGCTGGCAGAGGAAACCCGCGCCTGCTCTGCGTCCGCGCCGGTAAGCTTCAGCTGATAGTTGAGCTGACCGAGTTTGAGGTCGGTACGGCGGATCTCGGCGCTCGCCTGCGCATTCGCGGCGCAGGGGATGCTCTGCGGGTCGGTGCTGTTTTTCATCCAGACAAGCTCCAGTCCCACATCCTGCGTCTGCTGCCAGCGCAGCACAAAGATAAAGGGCACATCGCGCTTTTTTCCGCCGCTTTCCACTGTGGCGGTGAGCGTGATGGTATATGTATTTTCTCCATCGTCCGCGCTTTGGAGAATCAGCGTGCCGGCCTCTTCCAGCACTCCATTCGCACCGGATTCTGCGCTGTAGGTGATGGAGCGGACAACTGCGTTCTCGGCGCTTTCGCCGCTCAGACGGAAGCTGTAGCGCAGGAGATTCTCGCTGATCTCACTGTTGCTGAGCGAACGCAGGGAGCTGCTTTCGGGCTGGCAGCGGAGGGTGGCCGCTGAACCGTTTGCGAGACCCCACTGCATCTGCGCTTCCAGATCGAGGGTATCAGAATAGGTCAGCACAAAGCAAAACGTAACCGTCTGCTCCTGACTGCTTCCGTCCTCCTGCGTGCGGGTGCAGACAGCCTCTGCGCGCAGCGTATAGGTGCTGTCCTCGCCGCGGCTGCCGGTTTCCATGAAAATGCTGTCGCGAAGACCGGCGGGTGAGAGCGTGCCGCCGTTTTTCGAAAGCGTCACATCGGTGATCTCCGAATCCGCCGCGTCAAGCCCACGCAGGTCCAGTTCGTACCGGAGATAGCCGTCCGGAAGCTGTGCGGCGCGCACCGGCTGGCGGACGGTCTCGTCTGACGGGCAGAGGGAGCGCACGCGCTCTGAACCATAGCGGTACCAGTTCAAGACGAGGCCCAGATCCGGCTCCTGTGCAGGCTCCGTCTGCTCGCCTGCGTCGCCCGGCACATCTTCTGCATTCTCCCCGGGCTGCGTGTCCGTGTGCGTGGGATCATTTACCGGCTCGGGCTGGGGAATCGTCTCGGTGGGCAGCTCAGGCGGCGTATCATCCGTTTCCTCCTCAGGCGGCTGCTCGTTATCCTGCTCGGTCTGGCCGCCCTCGGCGTTCGTGTCCTGCGTGAAGGTGAGCGGCGCAGAGGCGCGTGTGCCGCCATCTGTCTCTCCGAAGCTCAGAACGTTCACCGGCTGGATATTCTCCTCCCGGATGGGGTTTTCCGGCTCCTGCCTCTGCAGCTGCGCGGCTGGAAGCAGAACCGGCGCAAGCAGCGCGGCGACAAGCAAAAAGCCTGCCAGCGTGCGGAACCAACGATTGGCCCAAAGTTTTTTCATATGTCCTCCCAGATAAAAAAGCGATTTATGCGGCATTCAAGCGGCAAAAATGCTTCTGACTCTTTTGGCGTTTGAATACCGCACAAGCCCGCACGGATGTGCGGGCTGTGCTGTATTGGAATTTGGTTTATTTGGAGTAAAGCTCCAGGAAGCGCATCAGGATGGTTGCAACCTGCGCGCGGGTCGCGGTGGACTGCGGGTTGAGCTTGCCACCCATACCCTGGATCAGGCCCTCGGCGACAGCCCAGCGCATCGCGTCGACCGCATATGTGTTGACCTTTGCCGCGTCGGAGCAACCGGAGAGGTCAGCAGAAGCGCTGACATCATAGCCCTTCAGCTTCGCGTAGCGGTAGAGCATGGCGGCGAGCTGCTCACGGGTGATTTCGCCTTCCATGTTCGTGCCGTCGGAAATGCCGTTTGCCATGGCCCATTTCTGGCCCGCTGCATACCACGGCGTACCGGAGGTATCAACGCCTTCGATTCTGGCGAGGATCGTCAGGATCATGCCGCGCGTGGTGTTGGCGTTCGGGCTGAAGCGGTTCGCGCCGGTGCCATTCATAAGGCCCTTTCCGCAGACGAACTTCACGCCATCATAATACCAGCTGTCCTTGCTCACATCGGAGAACGAGAGATCGTCGTCGGCAGGAGCGGACGGCTTTGCCGGAGTGACCGGTGTGACGGGGGTTACGGGCGTGGGCTGCTTGCGCTGCCAGCCTGCGTAGAGCGTCAGGTCGGCGGCGACAGGTGTACTGAAGAGGTACGCGTGCGTGCAGCGCTCGTCGGTGTACCAGCCGGTGAACGTATAACCCGTGCGGGCCGGATCTGCCGGTCTGCTTGCGGTTTCACCGTCTCTGACGCGCTGCGTCTCATAGGTTGCGCCGCGATCCATAAACGTGACTGTCCATGTCTTCACGACAACGTTCTTTTCCCAGCCGGCATAGAGCATCAGATCAGCGGTAACAGCAGTCGTGAACGCGTACTTCTGCGTGTGGGCCTCGTCCGTGAACCAGCCGAGGAAGGTGTAGCCGTCGTGCGTCGGGATTTCCGGCTCAGTGGCGGTCTTGCCGTCTTCAACGGTCTGCGTTGTTGTTTCTGCGAATTCGTTGACGAACGTGACCGTCCAGGTAACGGGCTGCGTGCCCTCTCTCCAGCCTGCGTAGAGCATCAGGTTGCAGGTGACAGGCGTGGTCTTGATGTCGAAGCGGTTGGTGCAATATTCGTCGGTGTACCAGCCGGTGAAGGTGTAGCCCTCGCGCGTCGGGTTCTCGACGGTAACAAGCTTGCCGTTTTCAACCTGCTTCGCCGCGTAGTCTTCCTTGCCGTTTTTGAATCGAACGTTCCATGTCAGCGCCGCGTCTGCGTCCAGCACATTGACCAGAACGCCGCCCGGGCAGGAAACGAATGCGTCCACATCCTTGCCCTTCTGTCCAGCTACGCTGAACAGATATTGCTTACCAGCCTCAAGCTTCAGTGCCTTTGCATCGAGCGTGAACTTGCCGTTCTCGTCGACGGTACCGGCCTTCGTCCAGTCGGTCACATCGCCGCTTGTCAGCTTCGAGGTTTCGATGTAGTAGACGTCCAGACTGCCGACAACAACATGATCCGTTGCGTACGAGGACGAGTCATGGCCATAGGAACGATAGAGCGTCAGATCGATGGATGCGTCCGCCTTCATCTGCGTCTCAACCATCGTCTTGTTCAGTTCGTTGCCCAGATGATGGTAGCCTGCCCACTCATCGTTGTAGAAGGACCAGTCGGAGTACATCATCATGGAGAAGATGTCGCCGTCGCGCATCAGGATCTGATCTGCGGTCGCGCCCCAGCCTTCGGCCGCCAGCGGGTAGACATAGTTCATGTAGTAGTTGAAGTTCATGTCGTGTGTCCAGAAGTTCTGGATCAGGACCGAACCGACTGTGCTGGAAGCTGCAATGCCAAAAATATCGGAGTCCATCAGGTTCTCGTCATACAGATAGCCCTGACCGGCCTTGTCCGCGCTCACGCCGAGGTATTCACGCTCGGTCATCCAGATCAGCAGATGCAGCGCGGTGATCTTGCCGTAGGCTGCGGCGCTGCTGCCCGCGACCAGCTGGGAGCCGCCCATCGGGTCGTCCGCATCAGCCGGGCCGTAGGTCTCGGACTTGAAGTAATTGCCTTCGAGATGGTAGGCCTTCAGATCGAAGTACGGAACCGTAACCTTCTGATAGGCCATGATATTGCCGCTGCTTTCGGCGGCGACATACTTGTCGTCATCCGTCAGCGAGAAGTAGATGGTCGCGGTCGGGTTCTTGCAGACGATTACGGGCTGGCCGCCGGTCTTTGCGCTGCCCGCGGGGTTGGTGACCACGCAGTAGTAGAAGCGCATACCGGTCTCAGCGCTGGTATCAGGCGTGTAGGTCGCCTCGGTTGCGTCCTCAATTGCCGTGCCCGCTTCGGTTTCGTCTTCAGACAGACGGTAGTACCACTGATAGGTGAGTTGCTTGCCGGTCGCCATGACGGTCAGCTCTTCCGCCTTCTCGCCGACCTCATAGTGCGTCACATAGTAGTGCGTCACATCCTTCGAGCCTTCCTTGACGGTGTACGGATAGAAGCCGTCGCCTTCTGGGGCCGTCGGAGCGGCAAGAACCATAGCCGTGCCGCAGAGATCGCAGATGTTATCTTCGCCTGCCGCACCAGTTGCATTGATCTTTTCGTCAACGCAGGGGACAATTTCATATCTGAGCGAAGTGCCGCAGACGCAGTACCAGTCGTGGCGGTGTTTGCCCGCGTTAGGGGAGTCCGCTGAGAAGCCGCGATAGCCTTCCGTGGCCTCGGCGCACTCCGTTTCCTCTCCGACAAAGGTGTTGCTGCAGTCCGGGCAGATGGTGGTAGCAGTGTGCCAGCGGTATGTTACCCACTTGCCATCCTCATAGTTCTGCTGGCTTCTCGTCGTGTAGGTTGTCTCAGCGTTCTCGTGCTTGCAGCAGATCTGGCCGCAGACAGAGCAGAGCTTGTGCTCGCCTTCGGGCGTGCAGCGCTCAACTTCTCCCTGCGAGAGCACCGCAAAGCAGTCCTCGCAGCGGACAGTCTTGGTATGGTAGAAGCCGTTTTCATCCACACCCGGAATACCGCTGTTCTTGGTATGCACGTGCGTGCATTCTGCGATCTCCTGCCACATGAGTGCAGGAGTCTTGCCGGGGTTGATCTTGTAGTGTGCGTCGCCGTCCGCGGGATTCAGATACTCCGGAATCGCACGCAGTTCATCCAGCGAAACGACATAGTAGAAGTGCTTCTGATTCTGGTTTTTCTCATCGTAGTCCAAGCCAATGCTCTTCGAGCCGAGCACCGGCGCTTTCAGCGCATAACTGTACTGAACGGTGCCGACAACGCTGCCACCGCGCTCACCGCAAAGCGAACCGGTCGTTTCACTGTCCGTACCGGTCACGTCGCCGATGCTGTAGCTGTGATAGATATGGCCGCTGCGAATCCGCCCGGCCAGACCGCCGACGTTTTTGCTGCCGGAGACGCTGCCGGTATTGTAGCAGTAGTCGAAGTGCGTCTCATTCGCATCGCCGGCCAGACCGCCGACATAATCCGTGCCGCTGAGCTTGCCTGCGTTATAGCAGTCCGTCACCTTCGTGCCGCTCCAGCTATTGCCGATCAGACCGCCGGTGCACGCACCGGTGCCGGTGACAGTGCCTTCGTTGCAGCTGTTTCTGACCGCGACGTAGTATTCGCCGTAGTACGATACCGAGCCGCTGTGATAGCCGATCAGACCGCCGGTTTCACCCGTGCCGGTCACAGAACCAATGTTCCGGCAGCACTCAATGTTGGTGTACCGGCCGCTGGACAGCACCATACCCACAAGACCGCCGGTTCTGACGCTGGTTACGCCGCTGGCTGGGGCGTTGACGATCGCCACATTCGTGGTAATGCCGCTGAGCGTGCTGAAACTGCTCAGATACGCTGCCGCCGCGCCAACGCAGAAGCCCTGTGCCGTCTTACCTTCAACCTTGATCTCGCCTTCGAGCGTCAGATTGCGAACAATCGCAATGTGGTCCTTGTCCTTGCCGCCGATCGTGCCGAACAGGCCAAGACTCTGGCTCTCCTCCGGCATATCCTGCACGTCAAAGTGCAAGCCGGAGATGGTCTTGCCGTTGCCATCGAACTCACCGGCGAACTTACTTTCACTCGTGCCGATCGGTGCCCATGCATCCGTCAGCGTGATGTCATTCATCAGCTTGCCCTTGATGGCGACGTCGCCCGCGTTGACCTTGTCACGGAACCACTTGAGTTGTGTCTCGTTCGTGATCTGGTAGCAGCCGTCCGTGTCCTGCTCCGGTACGCTCGGGTCTACCACTGGGAACTTATAGCCGCACACGCAGGTGCCGTCGCCCTTGTCGGTGCAATCCTCAGTCTTTGCCTCACCAATCGTCTGGCCGCAGTCCTTGCAGATTGTCGTGACGGTGTGCGTGCCGTCGTTCTTGCTCTCGTATTTGGGTTCTGTATGCTCGTGCTTGCATTCCGGTTCTTCCACTTCTGTATCGGTCATCCATGTCAGGATGGGAAAACCGGATTTCTCGCCCTTCTTGAAAGCGCTGCCGAGGGTCGTGAGAACCTTCGCATCCTTCATGTCTGCAACGATCTCTACGCCGTCTGCGCCAACCGTGTTCGCGGTTGCGAGGCAGTTCTCAAACGTGCCGCCGAGCGTGCCCGCCGGTTCGCCGACTGTCGCGGAATTTTTGACCGTCGTTCCGTCGTTCGCCTTGGTGATCAGGCCGCCGACCGTGCTGCCGCCGACGATCTCGCCGACGTTTACGCTGTTTTCAATTGCAGCCTTGCCGCCCCACGGAGAAATCGCGCTCAGGCCGCCGATATGTGCCTTTGCGCTGCCCTCCGCAGTCAGCTTGCCATAGTTCGCGCAGTTCTTGATCGTAATGCCATAGCCGTTGCCAGCCAGACCGCCGATCGCGCCGGTGTTGCTCGTGCTGTTGGTCATGGTCACATCGACGTAGGATGCAACCTCTTCCAGCGTCACACCGCCGTCGCTCTGTCCAACGACACCGCCAGCATAAACCGGCATATAGCCGCCCGACGGAGCCGTCGAGGAAACCGTGCCCTTGACGACCAGCTTTTTGATCGTCGCGTTCTTCGCCATGCCGAACAGTGCAGCCGGATTACCCGCGGTTTCTGTAACGTTCAGGCCGGAAATGGTTTTCTCGTTGCCGTCAAAAATGCCGGAGAACGGCTTGTTGTCATACGAGGTCACATAATCAGCTGCCACGCCGATGGGCGTCCAGCTTTCCGTCAGCGTGACATCCGCCATCAGCCTGGCATTGATCGTGCCTTCGCCCGCGTTGACCTTGTCACGGAACCACTTGAGGTCGGCTTCGTTCGTCAACTGGTAGTAGCCGTCCTCATCCTGAATCGGCGCATCTGCGGCCAGTGCGACCGTGGGGAGCATACCCACGACCATGACCAGAGCCAGCAGAAGCGCTATAATTCGTTTCTTCATCGTCATGTCCTTTCTTTGCTATATATAATAGTATACAAACGCCGGAATCCGGCGGGAAACGGGTGATCGCAGCTGTTCGGGCCATGACACAAAAAAACAGCGGAACCTCTGCTGCCTTTGTGCCAAAACCGGCCCCCAGAGGATACTTCCCCTGAGCTCCGAGCTCTGTAGGTCTTCTGACTGATGCGTTCAGGGTCGCCCCAACGCCCTCCTTCTGGCCTTCTCACGGCTGCTTTACCAGCCGCAATGACCCGCGTTTCCGCGCGCGAAGGAGCGCTCCGCAATCACAGCTACAGACCGGAACGTCGCCGTCCGGCCTATGTCCGGGATTTTCACCCGATTCCCTTGTTCAGCTGAACGAGAATGCGTGTCCGGCATTTGAACCGGGTCGCGCATCTGCCACAAAAGCTGCGTATTGTTGATCTATTTTTCAATCTGTCGATCGGATCTCGCTATTTTTTCGCTTTGCGCGCGGCCTTGTCCTGCTTTGTGCGTTCGCGGCTGAGGGCTTTCTTCTCAAGCTTCTTCTGCTTGTCCAGCACCCGCTGGCGGTCATATTCGTTGCGGAACAGCTGTGTGTCCTGCACCCGCGGCGGCTCCTGCGCGTCATCGTACCCGGTCTGACCGATGCTGTGCAGCGCCTGTGCCCAGCCGCCGAAGCGCAGGTCGATCAAGTCCCCGCCGAGCACCTCTGTCCACGCTGGGACGTGCCCCAGAGTGTCCATGCAGGCGGATAAATAGGCGCTGAGCTGCTCGAGCGTATCGTTCTGGTGCTCCAGCACAAACGCCACGTTCTGCTTGGAAAGCGCCTCCAGCGTCCGCTGCGTCAGGACCTTGCGCAGCGCCGACTCGTTCTCCTGCAATGTGCGGCGCGGGTTCATGGCTGCGCCTCCAGCGCGGCGAGCGTATCCCTCACGATCTGCCGCTCGGCAAACGGAGGCGGGGTCTTCGCCGAGGCCATTCGGCCAGAGAAGAAACTGCGCACTGCGTTGACCCAGGAATCAAATCGATATTCAATGTAGTCCCCGCCGATCACCTCGCACTTCGCCGGGACGTGTCCCAGTTTGTCCGTGCAGGCGGATAAATACGCCGTAAGCTGCTCCAACGTGTCGTTCTGATGTGCAAGAATGAACTGAATATTCTGATAAGCGATCATGCGCTCTGCACGCCGCAGTACCGCGTCCATGTAAGGAACCTCCTCGTGCGGATATACTCTGCCCATACGGGCAAAATGGCGCGGCCTGTCCCCATATGGAACAGTCTGCGCCCGTCCTGTACGATAGGTTCATCGTGCTATCGGTACATTGCGCTCCTGCCGAAATCCTTCGGCGTGAAGACAGCGAGTCTTCTGACTTGCGATCCGGGATTTCAGCATGAATTCCCACGTCCGCGTCCTACCTTCTCACAGATGCACTGCAATGGCGCCCTTTCGGGCAAACGGTATCCCGTTTTCGGTCGCGGCCTCTCGCGCACAGCTCCGGGCGAGCGGCTTGAGTAGCCTTTGTTCTTTCACCTCCGGCTCAGCGCCCGAAACAGCCGCCGCGGCCGGAGATTACACGTCTTCAGATGCGTATGAACTTGTGTTTCCGGCGAAAAGCATCGCGCGCAAAAGCAGACTTTTCTTTTCTTCTGAGATATAATGACGGCGGGGTAGGAACCGGCGCTTTTTTGCCTGATACCTGCCGATTTTCGGGCGAAAAGAAAAGTCTACTAGTGTTTACAGCTTTTCTGTGCTTTTTTATCGGCTGTTTCACAACATATGGGTTCTGTTCCATTCGTTTGTTCCCACTGCTTGCGCCATTTGAGGAAAGTCGTCTGCGAAACGCCGAGCTTTTTTCCAGCTGTACGGGAGCTAAGCTCTTTTTTGCTCCATTCCATAAAGACCTCCGGAAAGTTTTCCGGTACAGGCATCGCCAGCCGTCCGAAATGCACGCCCCGCGCTTTCGCCGCCGCAATTCCTTCTGCCTGCCGCTGACGGATAAATTCACGTTCCGTCTGCGCGACGTAGCTCAGAAGCTGCAATACAATGTCCGCAATCAGCGTCCCCGTCAGATCGCGGCTTTGCCGGATGTCCAGCAGCGGCATATCCAGCACAAGAATGAACGCGCATTTTTCTCTCGTAATGAACCGCCACTGCTCCAGTATTTCATCATAGTTCCGTCCCAGCCGGTCGATGCTCTTGACAACAAGCGTATCACCGGCTCTTATTTTTCGGAGCAACCTGCGGTATCCCTGCCGTTCAAAATCCGCACCGGAGCGTTTGTCCAGATAGATGTCTGCGTCCGAGACGCCGGCTTCACGCATTGCTGCCATCTGCCGCGCCTCGTTCTGATCTCTGGATGATACGCGCACATATCCATAAATCTGTTCCATCTGCATTCCTCCCACATTTTGTGACATGACTTAATTTTAGTGGATCTGCATATTCCCGTTTGCCGCGTCAGCCGCGGTCGGATATGCTTATTTCAGACGGGAAATCCCGAAATCCATATTAAAAGGAGGCACTATGGAAGAACGAAAGAAAAAAGAGCGCGGTATTTATCTGCGGAAGGATGGGCACTGGGAAGCACGATACAGCATCGGCCGCGCCGCACAGGGAAAGACCAAATATGAAAGTATCTACGGTTGGTCAAAAGAGGAAGTTGCGAAAAAGCTGAGTAATATGGGACTTCGTTACGCCTACAACCGCGAAGAACCGGGGAGAATAAAGTTTTCTCCATTTCCACCAGCCGAAACTGCTGAAGCGCCATTTATGCTGTCAGCTATGAGCTTCGTTCACGCGGCTTGGCAGAGAGTACCAGAACTGTCTACGAGGGAAAACTGCGTAGATTTTTGTCCGATATGAACATGGGCAACCCACAAAAGCTGACAATGCTGGATGCGAAACAGTATATCTACCGGATGCGAAACGAAAAAAATGCTGCTGCAAGAACCTGCAACAGCTTCATTACCGCTATAAAATATCTGTTTATCTTTGGATTGCAGAAGGAATGGGACGACAAGCTGTTTCCGCATCTGCGGTCAAAAAATAAGCTGCCGGTCGTGCTGTCCCGGCAAGAGCTTGACGCGCTGTTCTCCAGCTTCAAATCTCCAGCTTACCGTATGATAGCGATTGTTATGTACTCTTCCGGTCTGCGCGTCTCCAAAGCGGTTCGGCTTCGTGTGGGCGATATTCACCGCGACACCATGCAAATCTCCGTTACAGAAGGCAAAGGTGGAAAAGACCGGCGTGCCGTTCTCTCGGAGCAATGCCTTCGAGAGCTGGAACAATACTGGAGGCAGTACCGTCCCAAGGATTATTTCTTCCCCAGCAAGGATTATACCTGCAAATACGTCAGCGTTCGTTCTTTCCAAATGGCGTTGGATGCCGCTGTAAAAAATGCCGGGATTGCAAAGCACGTCACTTCGCACACGCTCCGTCACAGCTTTGCGACACATCTGGTTGCCACAAACACCGGTCTATTTCAAACGATGGAAGCGTTGGGGCACGCTTCTCTTGCGTCAACGCAAAGGTATGTCCATCTGGCAGGGCCGCACGGCGTAACAAGTCCCTATGACAGAACATAGGACCGATTTGCAGCAGGTCTTTGATCTGTACATTGACGATTATCTGGCACAGTACCGCCCAAGCCAGCAGCAGCTAAAGGTCATTTCCGCGATCCGTACCTGCCGAACCGCCAAACTCGGAGGACACGTCGACCGCTGCGACGAGTGCGGTTCGCTGCAAATCTCCTACAATTCCTGCGGCAACCGGCATTGCAACAAGTGCCAGACGATGGCAAAGGAAAACTGGCTGAACGACCGGCGGGCAGAGCTTCTGAACACCGGTTATTTTCATACGGTTTTTACCGTACCTGCGGAGCTGAACCCTATCTTCCTCCGAAACCGGAAATTGATGTATGACCTTCTGTTCAAGGTCAGCGCGGAGACTGTGATGGAGCTTTGCCAGAGCAAACAGCATCTGGGCGGGCAGCCGGGCATTACTTCGATCCTCCATACATGGGGACAGAACCTGCAATTTCATCCGCATATCCATCAGATCATTCCAGGCGGCGTTTTGACACCGGACCGGAAGTGGCGCAAAACCAGAGACCGATTTTTCCTGCCGGTAAAGGCTCTCAGCCGAAAATTTCGCGGTAAATTTCTGCATGAGCTGAATCTCGTAAAAGACGATCTGGTTCTGAACGGAGACTGCGAACAGTTCCAAACGCAAACGGCATTTCAGGCATATCTCAGCACCATGTACGCAAAAGAATGGGTCGTCTACAGTAAGCCACCGTTCAAGAGCGCACGTCATGTGCTGGAATATCTCGGACGCTATACGCACCGCGTGGCAATTTCCAACCAGCGTATCCTTTCCTGCAAAAACGGCGCGGTCACGTTCCAATGGCGCGATTACCGGGATGGCAACCAGCAGAAAATCATGACGCTGCCAGCTGTAGAGTTCATTCGCCGTATCCTGATGCACGTTCTTCCGGAGCGTTTTATGAAGATCCGCCACTACGGATTTCTGAGCAATCCGCAAAAGAAGATACGGCTGAAGCTGGCGCGGCGGTTGACGCGGACAAAAGCACCCATGCCCTCCGACGGCAAGCTGTCCGCACGGGAACTCATGCTGAGAGTTAGCGGTATTGACATTTCAATGCGGCGGGAACCTGACCTCTTATAATATCCGCGCTTCCCCGGAGAGCTACAATCCAATCCATCTCTCGCTCTGCCCCGCAAAATGACCGGCTCTTTTCGGTGGGGAGGGGGATTTTGCACATATCTGGACTGCTCACAGCAGATTTAAAGCCGGCGCAGCACCGTTTTTTGAAAGCAGCTCAGTAATTTGATGATTCCTGCGAGGGTACAAATTCCATAGCCAGCCGCACCGCCGGACGCAGTTTCGTGCATCCGGCATTTTGCAAAAATGGCGCGAGGACGGTGTGTTCCGTTCCCGCGCCACTATTTCTGCGCCATTTTCGCAAAAAACCTATTCACTTTACGAGAATTTTTTTGCCCGGATAACGAAATCGGCACCCGCAAAGCTCAGCTCTGCGGATGCCTCACGCCGACAGATACTCTTCTGTCGGTGAGAAGCAGACCGTTGACGAGGCGTCGCTTCCATTCCATGCACAGGCGCGTATCTGACTTATCTCCCGTAGTTGGAGCTTCACAGTGACCGGTTCGCGGGGACTTTCACCCCATTCCGCTTTAAG
>ENA-OUQH01000493-OUQH01000493.1-human-gut-metagenome-genome-assembly--contig:-NODE-493-length-28969-cov-6.385868_pt1 | contig 28969 bp, 21 predicted proteins | sample MGYA00237948_ERZ548828 | MGnify/ENA primary metagenome ERZ548828 (study PRJEB26490, sample SAMN05194711) | human gut metagenome | biome: terrestrial biome; feature: human-associated habitat; material...
ATAATAACATCTATCACTTCATCAAAATGATTCTTCTTGATAAAACGGTTATTTCTTTTCATTACATCGCTCACATTAAACATATTAACCAAATGAGTAATAAAGAACGATTGCTTTCCTAATGGCTTATTTAACCATTCATCCTGTATTTTAATAGTATACTCCGGAAAATGGTTTTTCGTAGAAATCAAAACCGCATAAAACATTCCGTCCTCATCCTCCTGCAACTCATTTCTAGAAATAACAAGAGCAGGATGAGGAAGAACAGAACCGTCAGGCATTATAAACGGAACCTCAACAATTTCTCTTTGCTCAACAGAACTTACAACCATTTTTCTATTGTTTTTTGAACTTTAGGTGAACGATAAGGCTTATATTTCTGATAATCTATCTGAGATAAATCTGCATGGTCTGTATCATCCCAATCGGGCGTCGCAGAAAGCGTAGCAGCCAGTTCTGCATCAGATTTTCCAGCACGATGAATTCTACGATGTTTTCTCTGATGTGTCAACATATCCAGACACAACACCAAGGTTACTTTGTCATCAGACGAAGCAACAGCATCCATCACCTGATGGCGCAAAGCATCAAGCTGATGAGCAGAAGAAGTACTAACAGCTACCGGTTCTTCAACCTTATCACCAGAACCTTCTTCAAATGGGTTTATATAAGGTTTTACATCCATAATCTTAATCGTTTAAATTCTGATGCAAAAATACAATTTTCTCTTTAAAGTACAAAGATTATTAGAACTTTTTTATTGTAATTGCCTCTTTTTTCCCCAAAAATGCCGCCCTGGAAGTTTCTCTTGCATTTATCTCTTTCTTCATAACATTCTTTTTTTATACTTGCTTTTCTCGTTTCAATCCAGGAAAATAGCAATAGACGAGTAACAATACATTTTGCATTTCATTTCATGTAATGAGACTGCAAAGATAGGCGTTTTTTGGGGAGAAGATTTTAACATAAAGGAATAAAACGAGAGTTTTTAGAGAAGATAGATTACTTTTTGATGGATAAACAGATGAAATTAAAAAGAAAAACTTTAAAATAACTCCCTTTATGAGACACAAAAAAATAATCTTTTTGTAACTTTTTCAAGAAAATATTTGGTAGTTACATAATTTTATTGTAGATTTGCAGCAGATTTTTAAAAGAAGGAGTAAGTATGAAGAAGGAAAAGAATGAAAATCTGATGAAAATGGATGGGAAGCCGATGACAACAGATGTAAAGCCGATGAAGCAAGGACTGCTATCACGGATATTCCATCTCTATTATGATGGCTTCAGGACGATGACCCTGGGCAAGACGTTGTGGGCTGTCATCCTCATCAAGCTTGCCATCATCTTCCTGGTGCTCAAGCTCTTTTTCTTCCCAGATTTTATCAATACGAATGCCAAGAATGGAGACAAGGCAGACTTCGTTTCCAAGGAAATTCTGAGCAGATAAGACTCAGAATCCCCGCAACCTTCACATCGAAAGAAATACAAAAACATTATATAATAACAATTTTAAAACCATTCAACTATGATGACAAATCTATTGTTAGACATTACATCAGCCACCATCGACTGGTCGAGGGCGCAATTCGCACTCACGGCCATCTACCATTGGCTGTTCGTGCCGCTCACCCTGGGACTGGCAGTAATCATGGGCATCGCCGAAACATGCTACTACCGCACCAACAAGCCGTTCTGGAAGCACGTAACCCGTTTCTGGCAAAAACTCTTTGGCGTCAACTTCGCCATGGGCGTTGCCACAGGCATCATCCTGGAGTTTGAATTCGGCACCAACTGGAGCAATTACTCCTGGTTCGTGGGCGACGTATTCGGCGCTCCCCTAGCCATCGAAGGCATCCTGGCATTCTTCATGGAGAGCACCTTCGTAGCCGTAATGTTCTTCGGCTGGGATAAGGTGAGCCGGGGCTTCCACCTTGCCTCTACCTGGCTCACGGGACTTGGCGCCACCATTTCAGCCTGGTGGATTCTCGTAGCCAACGCCTGGATGCAATATCCTGTAGGGCAGGAATTTAATCCCGACACCATGCGCTTCGAGATGACTTCGTTTATGGATGTGGCACTCTCGCCATTCGCCATCAACAAGTTCACCCATACCGTTACTTCCTCCTGGATCATCGGCGCCACCTTCGTGGTAGCCGTAAGCTGCTGGTATCTCCTGAAAAAGAGAGAAACCCAACTTGCCAAGGCGAGCATCAAGATGGGTGCCGGCGTAGGACTCATCGCCACCCTGCTGGCTGCGATGACCGGCGACAGCTCTGCCTACCAGGTGGCACAGGTGCAGCCGATGAAACTGGCTGCGATGGAAGCATTATATAATGGTGGCAAGGGCGAGGGTCTTACGGCTATAGCAGCCGTTCACCCATTCCAGCAGCCCGATTATGAAAACGAGCAGGAGCCAGCCATGCGCATCGCCATCCCTAACATGCTCTCGTTCTTAGCCACCCGCACAGCCGATGGCTACGTGCCAGGCGTAAACAATATTCTCAATGGTTATACTAAGGAGGATGGCACCCGGGAACCATCCGTGCAGGAAAAGATAGCCCGGGGCAAGAAGGCGATTGTTGCCCTGAAAACCTATCGCGAAACGAAGGCGAAAGACCAGCTCCCTATCCTCAGGGAGAACATGAAATACTTCGGATATGGTTACATCAAGGACGCCAAGGAACTGGTACCGAGCATCCCGATCTGCTTCCACGCCTTCCGCCTGATGGTGGGAGTAGGCTGCCTGCTCATCCTCTTCTTCGCCCTCAGCCTCTTCTTGGTCTATAAGAAGGAAATCGCCCAATACCGATGGTTCCTCATTTCGGCCATCATCATGATTCCGCTGGCTTACATCGCCTCAGAATCGGGCTGGATAGTAGCAGAAATCGGTCGCCAGCCTTGGACCATCCAAGACCTGCTGCCAGTAAGTGCCGCCATCTCCGACATCGAGGCAGGCAGCGTGGCCACCACCTTCTTCATCTTCCTGGCACTCTTCACCACCATGCTCGCCGTGGAAATCAGCATCCTGGTGAAGCAGATCAAGAAAGGACCGGAATATGAATAATCTCTCTGATAATCAATGTATTTTCAGAAAGATATCGAAAAGAATCATAGGATAGTTTTTCAGTAAACAACAAAAACCGAAAGCATTATGACATACGAATTTTTGCAATCATACTGGTGGTTCCTCGTATCATTATTAGGAGCCCTGCTGGTGTTTCTCATGTTTGTACAGGGAGCCAACACCTTGATATTCTGTTTGGGAAAAACGGAAGAAGAGCGTCGCCTCATCATCAACTCCACGGGCAGAAAGTGGGAGTTCACCTTCACCACGCTCGTCACCTTCGGCGGAGCCTTCTTCGCCTCGTTCCCATTGTTCTACAGCACCAGTTTCGGCGGAGCCTACTGGCTGTGGATGATCATCCTGTTCTCGTTTGTGATTCAGGCGGTGAGCTATGAATTCCAGAACAAGATAGGTAATTTTCTTGGACCAAAGACCTTTCAGATCTGCCTCATTATCAACGGCATCGTGGGCCCTCTGCTTCTTGGCGGAGCCGTAGCCACCTTCTTCAACGGCAGCAATTTTCTGATAGACAAGGGCAATATTACCAACAGTCTGCAACCCGTCATCAGCCGCTGGGCAAACGCCAGTCACGGTCTTGATACCCTGCTCGACCCATGGAATGTGGTACTGGGACTTGCCGTACTGATGCTAGCCCGCATTCTGGGCATGCTCTACATCAAGAACAACATTGAGCACCAGCAGATTCAGGAGCGTTGCACCCGCCAGTTGCCATGGAATGCCCTGCTCTTCCTATTGTTCTTCCTGCCATTCCTCATCAGATTGATGATAAAGGATGGATTCAGCACGGCAGCAGGAGCAGGAATGAGCGCAGCAGCAGAGGCAGGAATGAGCGCTGTATCTTCAGGCAGTATTACACTGGAGAGCATGAAGTATCTTCACAATCTCCTGGAGATGCCAATCCTGCTTGTAATATTATTAATAGGTGTAGTACTCGTTCTCTTCGGCATTTTCAAGTCATCGAGAAGCGTGCAGTATAGAAAGGGAATCTGGTTTACGGGCATCGGAACCGTGCTCACCGTGCTGGTTCTTCTGCTGATAGCCGGCTGGAACAATACCGCCTACTATCCGTCGAACATCGACCTTCAGAGTTCGCTCACCCTCGCCAACAGTTGCAGCAGCGAGTTCACGCTCCGCACCATGGCGATAGTTTCCCTCCTCATCCCATTCGTCCTCGCCTACATCGTCTTCGCCTGGCGCGCCATCGACCGCAAGCGCATCACGCAGGAAGAGATAGAGCAGGGAGAAGCTTATTAACTGAAGTTTCGAGAGTTAGCCCCCGGAAGCCCAGTACCATTGACTACTCTTCTTTTCGGCACTTTCTGTTTTTACAGAATATTATTCTGCCGCAGTCATCGTTTTCCGCATATTTCAGAATGTTTTCCTGAAAACGAAAGAATATTTGGCGTATGAGATTCTTCTTCTTACCTTTGCAGCCGAAAACGAATAACAACATAAAAAACAAGAGATATGAGTAGTATCAAAAACATCAAGACAAATGTGCTGGGCTATCCTCGCATTGGTAAGAAGCGTGAACTCAAGAAGGCTTGCGAAGCCTATTGGGCTGGTAAGATCAACCGTAACGAACTGGAGAATACCGCCAGAAATCTCCGCAGAGAAAACTGGAACTTGCTGCAGAAGGCAGGCATCGACCTCATCCCTTCCAACGATTTCTCCTACTACGACACAACCCTCGACCTCACCCTCACTCTCGGAGCCATCCCTTCGCGCTACAATAGTCTGAAGGAAGATAAGCTCCGCCTCTATTTCGCCATGGCCCACGGCGAGCAGAACGAGCAGGAAGATGTGATTGCGATGGAGATGACCAAATGGTTTGATACGAATTATCATTACATCGTTCCGGAATTTGTGAAGGATCAGGAATTTTCTCTCTTCGATACGAAAGTGGTGGATGAATTCTGCGAAGCCCTGGAATTGGGCATCAAGACCAAGCCCGTGATTCTGAGTCCGGTATCGTTCCTTTTTTTAGGAAAGGAGAAGGAGGATATCACGGGAATGCAGGATGGTTTCCATCGCCTTGATCTGCTCGATAAGGTTCTCCCGGTTTACGTCGAACTTCTCAAAGCCCTGGAAGAGAAGGGAGCAGAATGGATTCAGATAGACGAGCCTTATCTCGCCCTCGACCTGGACGATGAGCAGCGCAACGCCATCCAGAAGGCGTTCAGTTACATCAGAGAGAACACCCGCCTCAAGATTATCGTAGCCACCTATTTCGATGGCTTGAAAGATAACGCAGATTTGGCGGTAAACCTGCCTGTGGAAGCCCTCCACATCGACCTGGCAAGATGCCCGGAGCAGTTGGATTCCATCCTCAACATCCTGCCTGCAGACAAGATTCTCTCGCTCGGCGTAGTGGACGGCCGCAACATCTGGAAGAACGATTTGGAGAAGTCGATCGAGCTAGTAAACAAGGCGAAAGGCAAGCTCGGAGCCGATAGAGTCTTCGTGGCAGGTTCCTGCTCGTTCCTCCACGTGCCATACGATCTGGCGCTCGAAACCAAGGAGCAGAATCTCCCTGCCGGCATCAAGCGATGGATGGCATTTGCGGCACAGAAGATAGAGGAACTGGCTGCCATCAAGGCGCTTGCCGGGAGTGAAACTAAAGAGGGATTCTCTCATCAGGAAAAGACTGCAGAACAAAACTACGCAGCAGGCATCCAGGCTTACTTCGCTGAAAATCAGAAGGATATTGCCGACCGAAAGGTTTCTTTCCTGATTCACAACCCAGAGGTGAAAGCCCGGGTTGCCGCCTTAACCGATAAGGATTCGCAGCGCCATTCAGCATTCGAGGTGCGCCAGAAGATTCAGCATTCAGAGCTCCATCTTCCGCTCTATCCTACCACCACCATCGGCTCGTTTCCTCAGACCAAAGAGGTGCGCTCATGGCGTTCCAAGTTCAGGAAGGGCGAAATTTCGGCTGCCGAATACAATCAACTGCTGAAGGAAGAAACCCGAAAATGCATAGAATGGCAGGAGGAGATTGGACTGGATGTGCTGGTGCACGGCGAGTTTGAGCGCAACGACATGGTGGAGTATTTCGGCGAGCAGTTGGCAGGCTTTGCCTTCACCCAGAACGGATGGGTTCAGAGCTACGGTTCCCGCTGCGTGAAACCACCAGTAATCTATGGCGACGTGGAGCGCAAGCAGGCGATGACCGTGGATTGGAGCACCTTCGCACAGTCGTGCACCCAGTTGCCGATGAAGGGAATGCTCACCGGTCCGGTAACCATCCTCGAATGGTCGTTTGTAAGAAATGACCAGCCCCGTTCTCTCACCTGCAAGCAGATAGCCCTCGCCATCCGTGATGAGGTTTGCGACCTGGAGCGCCACAACATCAGGATTATCCAGATAGACGAGCCAGCCATCCGCGAAGGTTTGCCTTTGCGCAAGTCAGGATGGGATGAGTATCTGAAATGGGCGGTAGAAAGCTTCCGGATTTCAGCCAGCGGCGTGGAAGACAAGACTCAGATTCACACCCACATGTGCTATTCTGAGTTTAATGATATTATCGAACATATTGCTGCGATGGATGCTGACGTGATCACCATCGAGTGTTCCCGTTCGCAGATGGAATTGCTGAATGTCTTTGCCGATTTCCACTATCCTAACGAGATTGGTCCGGGCGTCTACGACATCCATTCTGCCCGAGTACCAGAGACTCAGGAGATGGTAGATTTGCTGAAAAAAGCGGAAAGATTCATCGACAAGAGCAAGCTCTGGGTGAATCCGGATTGCGGTTTGAAGACCCGTGGCTGGGCAGAAACCAAGGCCTCGCTCATTAGAATGGTAGAGGCTGCTAAGGAATTGAGAAACGAATAACAAAGTTTGCAAAAGTATTGAGAAAACGAATAACAATTTGCATAGTTTTTATCAACGGAATCCCGGGGCATTTCTCTATGTCTCGGGATTTTTTGTGTTCCAGCAACTCAAAGCCTTGAAATATTTTATCACCAATCTTTTGCCCATCCAAAGAAAAGCAGTATCTTTGCAGACATGAAACAGGAAATCATAGATAAAATCAACCGATTGGCAAGCCAGGACGAGCCTTTTCTCTTTGTCATCAACTATCAGGGCGACAAGGCGTTCATCCGCCAGCTATCAGATATAAATCCCGAAGAATGCCTCTTCGATTTCGAAGGAAGAGGGAATTCTTCTGATGAGATGAAAAATAATTCGGAAAAGATTGCGGAGATTTCTTGGCAGATAGCCCCACCCCTTTATGAGGATTACGAGCGAAGTTTCGACATCGTGAAGAACAACATCATGGCGGGCAACAGCTATCTCACGAATCTCACCTGCAAGGTTCCCGTAAGCTGCAATCTCTCTTTAGAGGATATTTTCAACCAGGCAAAAGGAAAGTATAAACTGCTGCTCAGAAGAAAGAGAAATCTCACCCCTTTCGTCTGCTTTTCGCCCGAAACCTTCGTCAGAATCAAGAACGGAAGAATCTACTCCTATCCGATGAAGGGAACCCTGGATGCATCCCTCCCCGATGCTGAAAAACAACTGATGGAAGACCGGAAAGAGGCGGCAGAACACGCCACCATCGTAGATTTAATCAGGAACGACCTGAGCCGGGTGGCAGAGAACGTAGGAGTAGATAAATATCGTTACATCGACGTGTTGCACACCAACAAGGGCGACATCCTGCAAACCAGTTCAGAAATCAGCGGTCGCCTGCCCGAAGATTACCGGCAGCATCTGGGCGAAATCCTCGATGCCCAGCTCCCAGCCGGTTCCATCACGGGCGCCCCGAAGGATAAAACCATGCAGATCATCCACGAGGCAGAAGGCTACGACCGTGGCTTCTACACGGGCATCATGGGAATCTACGACCAGGGCGAACTCAATTCCGCCGTCATGATTCGATTCGTCGAAGAAGAAGCTTCGCCTTCCAAGACAGAAAAAGGAAAGAATTCTGAAGTAAGCCGAGAATTGTATTTCAAGGCAGGTGGCGGTATCACCTCGAAGAGCGATTGCCGGAAGGAATACGAAGAAGTGATTCAGAAAATCTATCTTCCGATTCAAGAAAATCCATCTTCCGAATATTAGGAAATCGATTACACAAAAAATTATGAGAATTATGAAACAGCAATTTGTAGAAACAATAAAAATCAAGAACGGCAAGGCCCTGGCCCTGCCCTATCATCAGGCAAGAATGGAGAGAACCATCCGCAGGTTCTTCCCATCCATTGCATCAGAAGAAATAAATCTTTCATCCCTCATTTCTCCCAAAGAAGAAATGAACCTTTACAAGGCACGAGTAGTTTATGGCGCCCAGGGCGTGGAAGCCATCGAGTATGCCCCCTACAAGATGAAGGAGATTCATTCCCTCAAGGTGGTAGAGGATGATTCCATCGACTACACCTACAAGAGCACAGACCGAAGTGCGCTCAACGCCCTGGTAGCCCAGAAGGGCGATTGCGATGAAATTATCATCGTAAAAAACGGCCTCATAACAGACACCTCCTTCACCAACCTCGCCCTTTTCGACGGCAAGAAATGGCTCACCCCCAAGCATCCCCTGCTCCAGGGAACCAAGCGTGCCCAGCTTCTGGAAGCCGGCATCATCGAGGAAGCCGACCTCACGCCAGAAGACCTCAAGAAGGCAGAAAAAGTGAGCCTCTTCAACGCCATGATAGATTTCGGAGAGCGGGAAGTGGAAATCCAGAGAATCCTATAGCTCAATCACTTCCAAATCATCCGGAACGAAGATTCTACCCTTGAAGTTCTCGGCAGCTTCACGGGTATAATTTTCTTTACGAGTAGCAAGAGTCTTCTCCTCCGTATGATAAAGAATGAGATTCTTCACCCCCAGTTCCTCCGCCAGTTTTCCGGCATCAAGCGCCGTACTGTGGCATTTCTCGTAAGGCTTGAATGTATCCCGGTCGGCATAGAGGCAGAACGCCTCGCACATCATCCAGTCCGCCCCCTCTATGTAGCAACGGTTCTGCTCGTTATAAGGCTCATCGCCCAGACACGCCAAAACCAAAGGTTTAGCATGATTATCAGATGCAGCTTTATCGGATGCAGCCTTATCTTCTGAAGCATAATCGGATGCAGTCTTATCTTCTGAAACATTATCTTCTGAAGTTCCTGGCAATTCCGCCCGGAATCCGAACTGCTTCTCCTTAGTAGATTGAATATCAAAGCATTCCAGCTTCATATCCCCCACTTCGAAACACTCCCCATCTTCCAGCTGATGGAACACCACCCTTTCAGCCACCTTCGCCAGTTGCTTCTTGGCAAGAATCATGTCGATAATGGTCTTGATCACCTTCATCACCTTGTCGTTTCCATACACATGTAGCAATCCCTCGTAACCCTTGCATTGTGCCACCATTCGGATTACCCAGATCACACCCAGCACGTGGTCGGTATGCGCATGGGTAACGAAGAGGTGATGAATATCAGAAATCTGAACATTCACCTTTCTCAGCTGTGCCAGTATTCCGTTTCCTCCTCCCGCATCCACCAGCATCAGAGTGCTGGAAGTCTGGAGCAGAAAACAGGTATTATAAATCTGGGAAACCGTAGCATTTCCCGTACCCAGCATCGTAATTTGATTCGCAATCTTATTCATTTTCTTATCCATTGTTTTATTTATTGTTTCTCATGTGGTTCAAGTACGGGCTGAAGGCCTAAAAGCTTCTGCCCAGATAAGGCGCTACGCCGATGGTAGCAATCTTAGCTTCATTATCTTCCGGAACAACTCCTAAAGCTGCTTCAACTGCTCTTCATTCAATCCTGTAGCCTTCATAATCTGAGGCAAAGTCATAAAGGCCAGAGTAGTAATCGTCAACAGCCTTAATACTTTCATCGTATTTTTCCTGCTCCTCACTACTCAAGCAACGAACATCCGCCAATTTAGCTAGATGATTGAATATCTTCTTCTGTGCCGTAAAAGGCAATCTCTCCAATACTTCCATATACTTCAATACATAAATCCACTTTTCAAAACCACTCTCGCATTCTTCCTCACTCTTATTAAAGAAAGGAAGAGAAAGATAGATAAAACGAAGCTTGTCAGAAAAAATAGTGTCACTAGACTTCTCCCTCAAAGCAACGTCTGTCCTAAACTTTGTCACCTCATGCTCCTTTGGCATAAAATATCAGCAAGTCCTTGCTAAACTCTTGACCGAAGAGACGCTTGAAGCCCCAATCGGTAAAAGGGTTGATGTATCTACCCATAATTGATTATTTTAGATTCTATAAATCTGCTGCGAAGATACGCTATTGAAACTGCCAAGAAATTATAGGATTTTCTTTCTGACTCCGACCTTGACTCTCGTGCTTACAGCGTATAGCTGCTTAGCACATTATTGAATTATTAACGAACTATCGTAATAAGAAAACATTACCTTAATTTAATAAGGAAACAGCAGCGGCAGGACGAAGGTCATCACCACGCCGATGATGATCTGCAACGGCAAACCTACCTTTACATAATCCATAAACGTGTAGCCACCCGCCTTCATCACCAGCGCATTAGGCGGAGTGGAGAACGGAGAGGCGAAGCACATGCTGGCTCCCAGGGTTACCGCAAAGAGGAAGGAATAAGGACTCACTCCCACCTGCTGGGCTGCCACCAGGGCAATAGGCGCCATGAGAACCGCCGTGGCGGTATTGCTGATAAACATCGTCAGGAGCGAGGTGGTGAAGTAGATGCCCGCCAGGAGTGCCGTAGGTCCCATCGCTCCCAGGCTATCCACCAGCCCCTGAGATACCAATGCCGAAGCACCCGTCTTCTCCAGCGCCGTTGACATCGGCATCATGGCGGCTATCAGCACGATGCTCTCCCAGTTGATGGTCTTGTAGGCAGCCTCCACGTTGCGGAAACATCCGGCAAAGACGGTGAGCAGGCCGGCGATGATGACCGCCGTTACCGGAGCCACCGGGATGAAATCGAACACCATCATGGCTATCATCAGCAGCATGATGGCTGCAGCCACAGGCGCCTTGTAATCCAGCAGAACCTTATCGGCAGCCTTCTCCGGCTGATCCAGCACCACCCAGTTGGTAGTATCGGCAGTAAGATGCGCCAGGTTGGTCCATTCGCCCTGCACCAGCAGCATGTCGCCCACGTGCAGCTTGGCGGCTATCAGATTATCCGTGATGTATTCGTTGCCGCCTCTGCCACCCTCAGAAGAAGATGAGCCTCCGCCTCGCTTCACACCCAGCACGTTGATGCCGAATCGCTTGCGCAGGTTGGCCTCGCCGATGCGCAGACCGGCAAAGTTGGAGGTAGGCATCACAACGATTTCCGTCAGTCCCAGGTCGTAGAAATCAATCTTCACGTCCTTCATCCTCCTCAGTCCGTAATCCTGGGCAAAGCGCTGCATCTTCTGCTCGTCACCTATTATATATAGTATGTCGTGCTCCTGAATGGTACTGCTGCTCTTCGCCATGTTCTGGTTTACGTCCTGCACCAGTCCGAGTCTCGATTTCTTCTCGTTTCTAATTTCGATGATACTCACTCCGTATTTCTTCTGGACGCTGAGTTCCTTCAGGGTCTTTCCCACGATGTTCATCGGCTCGCCGTTTTCATCCTTGGCGGCAGAAGTCCGGTTGCTTGGCACGATGTAGCGATGCAGATTGTCGAGCAGGCGGTATTCATCCACCAGGTCGTCGAGCGACTTGGTTTTCTTCTTCTTTCCGCTCTGTTTCCTGCTGAGGAAGATTTTGCTGAGCGGCATGAGCACGATGATGCCGATGGCGATGACGATGATGCCCACGGGGAAGAAGGAGAAGAAGGCGAGCGGCTTGAATCCCGACTCGGTAAGCACCTCGTCGATAACCAGGTTGGGCGGCGTACCGATGAGGGTGAGCATTCCGCCCAGGCTTCCGGCGAAGGCGAGCGGCATGAGGAAGCGCGACGACTGCATGCCCGAACCTGCTGCCAGGCTCATGATGATAGGCATCATGAGGGCCACCGTTCCGGTATTGCTCACGAAGGCTCCGATAAAGGAGGTTACGAGCATCACCAGCAGGAAGGTGATGGTTTCGTTGCCGCGCGAGAGTGCCATCAGTTTATTGCCCGTCAGCTTGGCGAGACCGGTCTGCATGATGGCTCCACCCACCACGAAGAGGCCGATCATCATGACGACGATGGGCGAAGAGAAACCAGCCAGAGCTTCGGCTGGCGTAAGAATTCCGAAAACCAGGAGTGCTGCCAGGGCTGTGAGCGCCACGATATCGGCTCTCACCTTGCCCCAAATAAACATGGCAACCGTAATGATCAAGATAATAAGCGTTATTGTCATGCTATAAAAACTTTGAATTTAAAAAATATGATGCAAAGATACTTACTTTATTTCGCTTTTTTTACCTCTACAATGCTAATTTTTCTAAAAATATGGCAGATTATTGGTGAAAAACTGCACTTTATTCATCAGTTTTCAGTACCTTTGCCCTCAAATCAATCAATCAAATAAAAAGAAGACTTAATAATTCATTAGAAATGGAACAGAACAATGTAAAACCAGCTGATGGCAAGCTGGGTATTATGGTTGTAGGTTGTGGTGCAGTATCTACTACATTCATGACAGGTGTGCTGATGGCCCGCAAGGGACTTACCAAGCCAGTAGGCTCAATGACCCAGTACGACAAGATTCGTGTGGGCAAGGGCGCAGACAAGAAGTATCTGCACTACAAGGACATCGTTCCTCTTGCCAACCTCAACGACATCGTATTCGGCACCTGGGATGTCTATCCTCAGAATGCCTATCAGGCTGCCATGTATGCCGAGGTTTTGAAGGAGAAGGACATCAACCCTGTGCGCGAGGAGCTGGAGCAGATTGTTCCGATGAAGGCTGCATTCGACAAGAACTACGCCAAGCGCCTGGACGGCGACAACGTGAAGGACTGCAAGACCCGCTGGGAGATGGTAGAGGCGCTGCGCCAGGACATCCGAGACTTCAAGGAGAAGAACGGCTGCTCTCGCATCGTTGTTGCATGGGCTGCATCTACAGAAATCTACGTACCGGTGGACATGGAGATTCACGGCACATTGGCAGCTCTCGAGGCTGCGATGAAGGCTGACGACCGCCAGCACATCGCTCCATCCATGTGCTACGCCTACGCTGCCCTTACCGAGGGTGCTCCTTTCATCATGGGTGCTCCTAATACTACGGTTGACATTCCTGCCATGTGGGAACTCGCTGAGAAGACCCAGATGCCTATCGCAGGCAAGGACTTCAAGACGGGTCAGACCCTCGTGAAGAGTGGTTTCGCTCCTATCATCGGCACCCGCTGCCTGGGCTTGAACGGATGGTTCTCTACCAATATCCTGGGCAACCGCGACGGTCTCGTTCTCGATGAGCCAGCCAACTTCCACACCAAGGAGGTGAGCAAGCTCTCTACCCTGGAGACTATCCTGAAGCCAGAGGAGCAGCCAGACCTCTACGGCCACGGCAACGACGAGGACACCCAGTATTATCATAAGGTACGCATCAACTATTATCCACCTCGCAACGACAACAAGGAGGGCTGGGACAACATCGACATCTTCGGATGGATGGGTTACCCAATGCAGATCAAGATCAACTTCCTGTGCCGCGACTCCATCCTTGCCGCTCCATTGCTGCTCGACCTCTGTCTGCTGAGCGACCTTGCTGCCCGTGCCGGCCGTTACGGCACCCAGCGCTTCCTGAGCTTCTTCCTCAAGGCGCCAATGCACGACTACACCAAGGGCGAAGAGGCTGTGAACAACCTCTACCAGCAATACACCATGCTGAAGAACGCCATCCGTGAGATGGGCGGTTATGAGGCTGATGAGGAAATCGACTAAGATTTTTCCGATAAAGGACTGAAGTGGATGATTTCACCCACACACTCTGAAAGGGCAGAAGCTCCTAGCCCAGGGCAACACCCTGGGTACAAACAGCAACCATCAAGGCGCCCTGTAAGGGCAAAAGCTTCATTACCAATACTTTAAAGCTTTTGCCCTTACAGGGCGTATGTTTATAACACCGAACAACCCAGGGCGTTGCCCTGGGCTAGGAGCTTCTGCCCTTTCAGGGCGTGTGGAGCTTACTTGCAAGGGATGGAGCATACTTTCTGAGCATATGGAGCTTACTTGCAAATATTGACAAACATCTAATAAATATCAGAAGAATGACAAAGAAAGGTAAACATACCGTATTATTTATCTGCCTCGGCAACATCTGCCGCTCGCCTGCCGGAGAGGGCATCATGAAGAGCCTGGTGGAGAAGGCAGGACTGGAGAATGAGTTTGAAATCGATTCTGCAGGAATCGGAAACTGGCACGTAGGTCAGCTGCCCGACAGCCGCATGAGAAAATGCGGAGCCGAGCATGGCTACAATTTCAACAGTCACGCCCGCCAGTTCCAGAAATCCGATTTCGGGAGATTCGAAACCATCGTAGTAATGGACAACGAGAACTACCGCGCCATCACCTCCATGGCTTCCTGCCAGGCTGACAAGGACAAGGTGGTGCGCATGGCAGATTTCCTGACCCACCATCGTGAATACACCACCGTGCCCGACCCATACTATGGCGACTACAGCGACTTTGAGCTGGTTATCACGCTCCTGGAAGATGCCTGCCAGGGATTACTGGAAAGCATCATAGAAGAATAAGAATTATACAGTAATTTCCCCCGAACCATAGCAGCGATGATGATTCTCATCATACACCACGCAGAACTGGCCGGGAGCCACGCCGTGGATCGCCTCTTCTGAATGTATCATCCAGCGGCCATCTTCGAGTTTTTCGATAGTGGCTGGATGATACTCCGGTGTATGGCGAATCTTGAACGTTACCTTCTGCATCGCCACCTCGCGGGTGAGGAAATGGAAATCCTGAAGCGGGAAATCCTTCTTGTACGCCGTCTGAGGGTCGTAGCCGTGACTCACGTAGAGAATGTTCTTCTCCACATCCTTCTTGATTACGAACCAAGGTCCGCCGCCGAAGCCCAGCCCCTTGCGCTGGCCGATGGTATGGAACCACAAGCCCTTGTGGGTGCCGATTCGCTTGCCCGTCTCCATCTCTATCACGTCGCCCGGTTTCTCGCCCAGGTACCGGCGGATGTAATCGTTATAGTTAATCTGCCCCAGGAAGCAAATTCCTTGACTATCCTTGCGCTTGGCATTAACGAGATGTTCCTCTTCGGCTATCTCACGAATTTCATTCTTGATGTGATGACCGATAGGGAAAATCGCTTTTCGTAATTGCCAACTTTCTATCTGAGCCAGAAAATCGGTCTGGTCCTTTACGGGGTCAGGACTCGTAACGAGCCATTTATCGCCGTTTTCATCCGTTTCGGTCTGCGCATAATGACCTGTGGCGATGAGGTCGTAGTTGTGACCCATCTTCTCATCGAAGGCACCAAACTTGATGAGCCTGTTGCACATCACATCAGGGTTCGGGGTGAATCCAGCCTTCACCTTATCCATGGTGTAGCGAGTCACCTCGTTCCAGTATTCCTGATGGCAGTCAATTACCTGCAGCTTGCAGCCATACTTGCGTGCCACGGCAGTAGCCATCTCCAGGTCTTCCTCTGAAGAGCAGTCCCATTCCTCCTTTTCTTCCGGTCCTATCTTGATATAGAAGCAGTCAGGGTGCAGGCCCAGTCGGGCAAACTCCCACACCACTACCGAACTATCCACGCCGCCCGAAAGCAGCACGGCCACCCGCTTGTCCTTTACCTCGGCAAGGAAGAGCTCGTCTCTGGTCTCCAGTTCCTTCTCTCTTGGAGTATCCGTTATCATCTTATTGTTATTATCCATTGTCTATTCGCTATTATTCATTTGTGAAGGCAAAGTTACAACAAATTCTGCGAAAAGCCGCCATCTTATGCCGAAAAATCTCATATTTCGCCTAAATGTTTTCTCTTGCGCTACATTCTCCCCTTTATCCGCTCCTTCTTCTATCGAAATTCACGATAGCAGAAATCGACTCATTCCAACACCAATTCTTTTTTGCTTTCGATTTTATCCATACCTTTGCAATCGAAATTCAGCGAAATGCGGTTATAGTAAAAATCAATAACATAGTTTAATATAAGAACATGGATATCTTAAAAAATCTGTTTTATGGCTTCCCTGACCTATGGGGAGGCGGAGTGGCCCACTCCGTGCTGATCCTGGCGTTGGTCATCACCCTGGGTTTGAGTTTAGGAAAGTTGAGAGTAAAGGGAGTTTCCCTGGGATTGGCTTGGATTCTCTTCATCGGCCTCATCTTCGGTCACTTCTCTCTCAATCTCGATGAGCATCTGCTCCACTTCCTCAAGGAGTTCGGATTGATTCTCTTCGTCTATTCCATCGGTCTGGAGGTAGGACCAGGTTTCTTCGCTTCGTTCAAGAACGGCGGCAAGAGCCTCAACCTGCTCAGCATCATCGTGATAGCGTTGAGTATCGTCACCACCCTCGCCATATTCTCGTTCTCGGGAACATCCATCACTTCTATGGCAGGTATCCTCTCGGGTGCCGTTACCAACACCCCGGGACTCGGTGCTGCACAGCAGGCATTCAGCGACCTGCGCCACATCGATGCTCCATCCATCGCAGCCGGCTACGCCATCGCCTACCCTATGGGTGTGCTCGGCGTTATCCTCTCCTTTATTATATTAAGGTATGCGCTGCGTATCAACAAGAGCGAGGAGGAAGCTGCTGCCAAGCGCGGTATGGGACACCTGGAGGCGATGACCCTGAACACCTTCTCTGTAAAGGTGACCAACCAGATGGTATTCGGCGACACCATCAAGCAGATGAGAGAAATCTTGAAGCGCGACTTCATGGTTTCAAAGATTATCCGCAAAGATAGCGACAAGCACGATGAGGTGGTAAACGGACAGACCAAGATCAACGAGGGCGACATCCTGCAGATTGTAGCCAACCCTACCGTAGAAGAGCCAGTCATTGCCCTGCTCGGCGAGAAGGTTCAGGTGAGCGAGGAGAAATTCGGCGAAGACCTGATTACCCGCCGCATCCGCATCACCAAGCCAGGCATCAACGGCAAGAGCATCAGTCAGCTTCAGATCCGTACAAACCTCGGCGCCAATATTACCCGAGTAAACCGCAACGGTGTGGATCTGATTGCTACCCCACATCTGAAACTTCAGCTGGGCGACCGTGTTACCGTGGTGGGTACCGAGCTTGCCATCGCTCATACCGAGAAAGTATTGGGTAACCAGATGAAGCGCCTCAACTACCCTAACCTGATTCCTATCTTCCTGGGCATCATGCTGGGTTGCATCGTGGCAAACATCCCATTCTTCATCCCAGGCATCAACGAGAACCTGCGCCTCGGTTTGACCGGCGGTCCTCTGGTAGTTGCCATCCTGATAGGTTACTTCGGTCCGAAGTACAACCTCGTGACCTACAACACCATCTCGGCCAACCTGATGCTCCGCGAAATAGGCATCTGCATCTTCCTGGCTTGCGTGGGACTGGGCACCGGCGAACAGTTTATCCAGACCGTAGCATCAGAAAGCGGAATGACCTGGATTCTCTATGGCATCGCCATCACCATGATTCCAATCATCGTGGGCGGCATCATCGGAAGATACGTGTTCCACATCAACTATTATACATTGCTCGGAGTGCTGGCAGGCGCCAACACCAATCCATCTGCCCTGGCTTACGTACGTGAGCAGACTTCAGCAGATGCACCATCTGTAGGCTATGCGAATGTTTATCCATTCGCCATGTTCCTCAGAATCGTAACCATTCAGATCATCATTTTCGTATTCGGATAAATATATGACAGAAAAAAACATGAAAATCTGCGATTGCGCAGACAACGGCAAGAACAACTGCAACTGCAAGGAAATCGCAGAAACAGAACTCAGAAGGAAACTCGACTTATTATTACGTACAGGCAGCATTCTCATGGAGAGTGCTGCCGACACCTCGCGCATTATGCGTACGATGAAGCGTGCTGCAGCGTTCCTCGGTCTCGACGAACGCTACATGCACCTTTACATCAACTGGAATGTGCTGATGGTGAACTACAGCGACGAGGAGCATTCCTTCACCAAGTTCCAGCGTTGCGAAAAGCACGGCATCAACCTTACCTCCATCTCAAAGGTAAGTAAGCTTACCTGGACAGCCATCAAGGAAAACTATTCGCTCGAACAGTATGAGCAGGCACTCAACGATATCAAGGCCACTCCACGCAGCTTCACCCCTTGGCAGGTAGCCATCGGCGGCGGATTTGCCTGCGGCGGATTCTGCATCCAGTTCGGTTGCGACTGGCCGGCATTCTTCTTCTGTTCCCTGGCAGCCATCCTGGGCTTCCGCCTGAGAATGTACCTGCCTACCAAGGGCTGCAACAACTATGTAGCCATCGGTATTTCGGCATTCGTGGCAACGCTGATTGCGTGGCTCACCTCCTTCCTTTCGCTCAATCCAGCCATCGCAGCCGCCCTTCCGGGCTTCATGCATTCGGCTACCCCTTGGCACCCATTGATGGCGTGCGCCCTCTTCATCGTGCCGGGAGTTCCATTAATCAACTTCGTGAGCGACATGCTCGACGGCTACATCGAGGTGGGAATGGTTCGCGCCCTCAACACCCTGCTCATGATCTTTGCCATGGCATTCGGCATTGCCTTTGCCATCCAGGTTTGCCACATCGACAACTTCGTGAAGGATCTTACGATGACTCCTCACCACGAATACTGGGAATTCGCCATCGCGGCAGCCGTATCAGCCATGGGCTTCTCTACCATCTTCAGCATTCCTAGACGCCTGTTGCCAGCTGTGGCTGTGGGCGGCATCATCGCCGTTTGCTTCCGCAACTTCGTCAACCTGGGTCCATCCAATGGCAATATCGGTCTCGACATGGGCTTGAGCATCGGTTCGCTTGCCGGTTCTGCGCTCATCAGCGTCATCGTCATCAAGGCCCGCCACTGGTTCCACACCCCTCACCAGTGCATCACCATTCCTAGCGTCATCCCAATGGTACCTGGAGTCTTGATGTACCGTGCCCTGTTTGCCTTCATCGACATGCACGGCGTGGTAGGCGAGGTAACCGTGGGTATGAACAACCTGATCAAGGCTTCGCTCGCCATCATCTGCATCGCCCTGGGTGTTGCCATTCCAAATGTATTCTTCCGCCGCTTCATCGCCGACAACCGCAAGCGCCGACTCCTCAACATGCTGGTGGAGAGAAAGAAGAAGAATGGCGAATTCGTGGATCTGCACGAAGTGGAAATCAAGTAAGATTGTTTTTCATCTCTCACAGATTACAGGATTTATCTGATTATTTTGCCCGAAAGCAGGGCTAATTAAAATAAAAGTTTTATCTTTGCACGCGCAATTATAAGACTAGTGAAAAAAGGAAAATGGAAATACGACAACTCAAATATTTTCTGAAGGTAGCCGAGACGCTCAATTTCTCAGAGGCATCGCGCAAGCTCTACATCACGCAGAGTACCCTCTCGCAGCAGATTTCGCATCTGGAACAGGAAATAGGCTTGCCGCTCTTCGAACGTAACTCGCACGAGGTTTATCTCACCGAGGCAGGAAAGGAGCTTCTTCCCTATGCCCAGAATGCCGTAAACTGCACCATGGCATGCGTTGACCACATGAACGACCTGAAGGAGATGCTCACCGGCGAACTGAACATCGGCGTCACCTACTCCTTCAGCAACATCATGGCAGAAACGCTCATCGCCTTCCTCCATGCTTATCCTCACGTGAAGCTGAACATCCAGTACCGTTCGATGCAGGAGCTAATGGATGGATTGAAGAAGCGTGAGCTCGACCTTGTGCTTGCCTTCAAGCCAATCAAGACAGACAAGGCGATTGACAGCCGTGCCATCTTCAGCAACCGTCTGGCGGCAATCGTGAACGAGAACCATCCCCTGGCACGTCTCTCATCGGTGAAGCTCTCTGAGCTGGAGCGCTACGACCTCATCCTTCCATGCAAGGGTCTGCAGGCCCGCAACGCCTTCGATTACCTGATAGAGGGCAAGGATCTCGACTTCAAGATCATGGTAGAGGTGAATAATGTGAACATCATCTTCGACCTCTTGCATCGCAGCAACCTGGTAACGGTTCTTTCAGAATCCACCACCATCCTGGAGAAAGGCATGAGAGCGATTCCGATAGATGCTGCCGACAACGAGATGGATGGCTGCATCCACATCCTGAAGGATGCGTACATGAAGAACTCGGCGCAGGAGTTCATCCGCATGCTGAGCCAGAGCACCAGCATCCTCGCCAACTTCGCGCTCAAGGATATTCTGAGATAGAATCGGAAAAGGATAGAAAGAATAAAATGAAATAAAGGGAAGATTGTAATTCAATCTAAAAAGGCTGTCTCCGACTTGATTGCGGAGGCAGCCTTCATTTTTTTTATTTTCTAATAAAAGTTCTTGCTCTTTAAAATTGAGTATGCATTATTTTTTTGTTTAAGAGAATGCATTATTTCTTTCGGGCGATAATGATGGTTACACCAGCCAGGATGGCAAGGATGCCGATGGCAAGCTGGAAGGAGAAACTCTCGCCGAAGATACAGACGCCGATGATAACTGCCGTTACAGGCTCCAACGCTCCCATGATGGCAGCAGGAGTACTGCCGATGAGATTGATGGAAATCGTCATGAAGAAGAGCGACAGTACCGTTGGCAACAACGCCAGCTGGGCAGCATAGAGCCAATGCATAGGAGTCTGCAGCATCTGAATCTTCTCGCCTGCGATAAACGAATAGACGAACATCGTGATGAGTCCGAACAACAGGATGTAAAAGGTGAACTTGATGCTCGACATTCCCGGATTCTTCCATTGGTTCACGGAGATGATGTAGAGCGCATAGAGCAGCGAAGAACACATCACCAGCGCAAAACCAGCCGTGCTCAGTTTATCGTTTCCATCGCCCTGATAGAGCAAGCCCACACCCGATACAGCCAGGAGGATAGCCAGGGTGGTGGACCACGTCACCTTCTCATGGAAGAATACCGTCATCAGGATTGCCGTCATAATTGGATAGACAAAGAGGATGGTGCTGGCAATACCTGCCGCCATGTAGTGGAAACTCACATAGAGCGTGGCAGAAGAAAGAGAGAACATGCAACCCAGCGTAGCGAGTCGGATCAAGTGTCCCCACTTTACCTTGAAACTCTCCTTGCGGAACAGCATCACCACGGCAAACATCGCCACAGCCAGGAGATAGCGGTAGATGAGTACCGAACTGGAATTGAATCCATCCCCATAAAGTTCCAACGTACCCAAAGGATTGGTACCATAACACACGGCGGCTACAACACCCGCCGCAAAGCCCTTAACTTTATTACTGCTTGTCATTGAACTAAAAATGCTTTTTTTATTTTACTAAGTTTTTCCTATACCTTATTATATAATATCATTTCTTTCGAGAATCTATTCTGAGAATCAATATCGAGAATCTATTCTGAGAAATTATTTCGAGAATCTATTCTGATAATTTATTTCGAGCTGCAAAAGTACGGCATTTTTTCGAGATAAACTAACAAAATCGTATAAATCTCTTGCCATCTTTGAGAAAATCAGCCCGATTCTTGCTCTTTATCAAAATAAATCGTATCTTTGCAAAGATTATGTAGCAAAGCAGAAATCAATATGATACTAAACAATAAACATTTGTAACTATGGAACAAATTAAAAACGATCAGCTCACCGTTGAAATTTCAGCGCATGGAGCAGAACTCAAGAGCATCAAGGATGCTGATGGTAACGAGTATCTCTGGGATGGCGACAAGGAATTCTGGGGCGGACAGTCTCCTCTCCTCTTCCCTATCGTAGGCGGATTGTGGAAGGGCGTTTACCGCATCGGCGACAAGGAATACACCCTGCCACGTCACGGCTTCGGCAAACTCGTAGATTTCAAGCTCGTTGGCAAGACCGGCGACCGTCTTACCTTCGCCCTCATCGACAACGAGGAGACCTTCGAGAACTATCCTTACCACTTCAACCTCGCCGTTTCCTATCGCCTTGCCGGAAACGAACTCCACGTTATCTGGCACGTTGAGAATACCGACGACAAGGTAATCTACTTCCAGATTGGCGGTCACCCTGCATTCAAGGTACCAGGCTGCAAGAAGGGAGAGAAGCTGAAGGCTTTCCTCAAGCTCGACAACGAGGCCCCAACCCGCCTCTTCGCTACCATCGGAGGCTGCATCGACCCTAACGCTCGCGAGACTGTTCAGACCTACAACGGTATCCTGGAGGTAACAGACGAGTCATTCGCAGACGATGCCTACATCTTCGACAAGAGTCAGGTGAAGCAGATTTCCCTGCTCAACGAGAAGGGCGAGCCACACGTAACCGTAGAGTTCAAGACTCCTGCCGTAGGTGTCTGGAATCCGGGCAACCACGCTCCATTCGTCTGCATCGAACCTTGGTTCGGCACATGCGACTGGGCTGAATACACCGGCGAGTTCAAGGATAAATACATGATGAACAGCCTGCAGCCAGGTGCCAGCTTCATGAGTGAATACATCATCAGAATCGAAAAATAATGGAAGAAAAAGATAATTTGCAGCTCCCCGAGAACGCATTCCGCGAACTCAAGGACGGGGAGGAATACAAGCCGCTGATGTCGCCAGACAAGGTTTATCCTGAGGTAAACGGATGGTCGGTGACCTGGGGTATCGTGATGGCCGTCATCTTCTCTGCCGCCGCAGCCTATCTGGGTTTGAAGGTGGGTCAGGTATTTGAGGCAGCCATCCCTATCGCCATCATCGCCGTGGGCGTAAGTACCGCCACCAAGCGAAGCAAGGCACTCGGCGAGAATGTCATCATCCAGAGCATCGGAGCCTGCTCGGGTGCCGTGGTGGCAGGAGCCATCTTCACCCTGCCAGCCATCTACATCCTGCAGGCTAAATATCCGGAAATGACTACTTCGTTTATGAAGATATTCATGGCTTCAGCCCTGGGAGGCGTGTTGGGAATCCTGTTCCTCATACCTTTCCGCAAGTACTTCGTAAGCGATATGCACGGTAAATATCCGTTCCCTGAGGCCACTGCCACCACGCAGGTGCTGGTGAGCGGAGCCAAGGGTGGCGACCAGGCTAAGCCCCTGCTCATAGCCGGACTGGTGGGTGGTCTTTACGACTTCATCGTAGCCAGTCTGGGATGGTGGAACGAGAACTTCACTTCCCGTGTGGTAAGTCTGGGATGCGACCTTGCCGACAAGGCGAAGCTCGTGTTCAAGGTGAACACAGGTGCAGCTGTATTGGGATTGGGTTACATCATCGGATTGAAATACGCATTCTTCACCTGCCTGGGTTCGCTCGTGGTATGGTGGCTGATTGTGCCAGGCATGAGCGTCATCTTCCACGACAGCGTGCTGAGCGCCTGGGATCCTAGCATCGTGAAGACCGTAGGTGCGATGAGTCCGGAAGAAATCTTCCGTGCCTACGCGCGCAGTATCGGTATCGGCGGTATCGCCATGGCAGGCATCATCGGCATCATCAAGAGCTGGGGCATCATCAAGAGTGCCGTAGGACTTGCCGCCAAGGAGCTGAAGGGCAAGAGCGATGTGGATGAGAACGTGAAGCGTACCCAGCGCGACATCTCTTTCAAGATTATCGCCATCGGATCGCTCGTCACCATCCTCATCACCTTCCTCTTCTTCTGGTTTGGCGTGATGGATGGCAATCTGCTCTTCGCCGTCATCGCCATCCTGCTGGTGGCAGCCATCGCCTTTCTCTTCACCACCGTGGCAGCCAATGCCATCGCCATCGTGGGTTCCAACCCTGTATCAGGAATGACCCTGATGACACTCATCTTCGCCTCTGTGGTGATGGTGGCTGTAGGTTTGAGAGGCCCAGGCGGAATGCTTGCCGCCCTGATTATGGGTGGTGTAGTTTGTACCGCTCTCTCTGTGGCAGGTTCGTTCATTACCGACCTGAAGATTGGTTACTGGCTGGGTACTACGCCTAAGAAGCAGGAGGGATGGAAATTCCTCGGCACCCTGGTGAGTGCGGCAACCGTGGGCGGCGTGATGATGCTGCTCAACGAGACCTACGGATTCGCTTCCGGCTCTCTGGCTGCTCCTCAGGCGAATGCGATGGCTGCGGTCATCGACCCGCTGATGAATGGTGTGGGTGCACCTTGGGTTCTCTACGGCATCGGAGCCGTGATTGCCATCGTGCTCACTTACTTCAAGATTCCAGCCCTGGCTTTTGCCCTGGGTATGTTTATTCCATTGGAGTTGAACGTTCCGCTGCTGGTAGGTGGTGCCATCAACTGGTATGTTACTTCGCGCAGCAAGGATGCCAAGGTGAATGCGGAGCGTGGCGAGAAGGGTACGCTCATCGCCAGCGGTTTCATTGCCGGTGGAGCCTTGATGGGTGTGGTCAGCGCCCTGCTGAAGTTTGGCGGCATTGAGGCCAGCATCGCAGACAGCTGGTGGGCGAACCCAATGTCTGAGGTTTGCTCACTCATCGCCTACATCTGCCTGATAGGTTTCTTTATCAGAGCCACCAAGAAATAATCAGATTCAGAAAGAATAATCTGATTAAAAAGAATAAAAACAAAAAGAGGGTGTGTCAAAAGTCCAAGACACACCCTCTTTTTCTTTTTTATCCCATTTCAGCAAATTCGGCAGGTTTCATGCCAAACTGCTTCTGGAAACATTTTGTGAAATAGCTAGGACTGCTGAAGCCCACCATGTAGCTCACTTCGCTGATGCGATAGTGCTTCTCACGCAGCAGGCGAGCTGCCTTCTTAAGCCTGATTACCTGAATCATCTCGTTAGGCGTAACATCAGCCAAACCGCGAATCTTGTTAAACAGCGAGCTTCGGCTCATTCCCAACCGGGCTGCCAGGAACGCCACGTTCATCTCTGGATTCGAGAGATTCTCCTCTATCTCCTTCTCCATCTGCACCAGGAAATCATTATCAATCTTGGTTGGCGCAATCTCCTGGATAGGTTCCAGCGGCGTATGCGAGAACTTGCTCTTCAGCAGCCTGCGCATCTCTATCAGATGATTCACACTCGCCTCCAGATACTTCATCGAAAATGGCTTTTCGATAAAGATGTCGGCTCCGCAGTTCATACCTTCTGCCTTGCTGGCATCATCGGTCTTTGCCGTGAGCATGATGAATGGCAGATGACTGGTCTTCGGATTCGTTCTAACACTACGGCAGAACTCCGGACCATCCATTTCCGGCATCATCCAGTCGCTCACTATCAGCGTTACATCACATTTGTTCAGAATGCGCAGCGCCTGCTTGCCGTCTTCTGCCGTCAGCACCCGATACGTCTTGGCGAAATGTGCCTGCACGAAGTTTCTCATGTCCTCGTCATCATCCACTATCAGCATCGTAGGGCGATAACCCTTCTGGGCATCTTCCGCATTCTCTGCGGTTGATGCATCATCAGGATTTCCGTCTGCTTCCATCATCGTTTCATCCTCCTCTGAGATAGGATTCTTAGCCTCATCGCTCTCCTTTTCTACCATGGCATCTTCCTGGTTGACGGGCAGGGTGACGATAAAGGTGGCGCCCTTTCCTTCTTCCGATTTCACCTCAACCATTCCGTGATGAGCCTCCACCAGATTCTTCACGATGTTGAGTCCGATACCAGTTCCCGGCTTGTTATCGTGAGCCTGATAGAAGGCAGCAAAGATTTTCTCCTGCTCATCAGGACTGATTCCCATACCATTATCCTCTACCGAGATGATGAAATGCTCGCCGTCTTCGGCAAGTCGGCACGAGAGATGCACGTAATCACGGGTGTACTTGGTGGCGTTGGTCATCAGATTGCTGATTACCTTGGTAATCGCCTCGCTATCGATGATTGCCGAAAAATCGTCGGCAGGATAATCCACCTCCAGTCGGGCTCCCTTCTGCTGCAGGGTTGGCTCGAACCGTTCTGCCACCGCATGCATCAGCTTGGAAATATTCTGCAATCGGAAGTGAACCTGCAGTCCCTTCTGCTGCACCTTGTTGAAATCAAGCAACTGATTGACAAGCGTCAGGAGTCGCTGGGCATTCCTGTCTATCACGTTCAGGGTCTGGTTCATCGCCTCGCCATCCTTCACACTCTCGCTGATCTTCTGCCATTGCTCCTTCAGATTCTCCAGCGGTCCGATAATCAGCGTAACCGGAGTACGGATTTCGTGGGCAATCATGGTGAAGAACTGCAGTCTTGCATCACGCATCTCCTGCTCCTGCTTCTCCTCCAGACGGTCGAGTTCCTCATGATGGCGGCGCTTCTCTCTCTTCACCCTCGACTGGGTGTAGAGCCAGATGAGCCAGCCGATAACCAGCAGATACAGAATCTTGGCAGGCAACGACCACCAGAAAGGCGGATGCACCACAATCTTGAGCTTGGCTTCATTCTGCGACCACACGCCGTCGTTATTGGCAGCCTTCACTCGGAACGTATAGGTTCCGGCAGGAAGATTGGTGTAGGTGGCACGATGCTCGCTCGTGGTAACCCAGTCCTTGTCGAATCCCTCGAGCATGTAGGAATAGAGGTTCTTCTCCGGAGAAACATAACTCAAAGCCGCAAACGAGAGATTGATCATATTCTCATCATACGAGAGATCCAGCTGCTCGATGTGGTTCAGCGACTCCGGCAATTTCTCGGAACCCACTTCCACGTGCTTGTTGAAAAGCTCGAGAGAGGTGATTGCCACCGGAGGTACCACGTGATTGATCTTTACCTGATAAGGATAAAAGGTATTGAATCCCTGCGTAGTACCCAGATACACCTTGCCGTCTGAAGCCAGCAGGCGGGCATTCGGCATAAACTGGTCGCAGGTGAGTCCGTCATAACGGTTGAACAGCAGCGTAGGCTCTCCCGGCACATACTTAATGAGTCCCTTGTCAGAAGAGATCCACATCTCATCCTGATTGATGATGATGGATGCAAAATCCTGACTAGGCGCATCGATGGCGATGCGGTGGAAGGAATCAGAGGATGGCTGATACTCGCACAATCCCATACTCGTTGCCACGAAAAGTCTGCCCTTGGCATCCTCCTGCACGCAGTTTATCTGATTGCTGCAGATAGAAGTGGTGTCATTCGCATCATTCAGATACTGCTTCCAGGTCTTGTTGCGGCGGTAGCACCAGAGTCCATTTCCCTGGGTAGCAAACCAGATGTTGCCCTTCTTATCTTCCTTGATGTCGATGGTAAGGCTATTGAATGATTTCACCATTCGGAATGCCTGATTGGTTTCATCCAGCATACAGGCTCCGCTCATGGAAGTAGCCCAGAGCTGGCGCCTGCTGTCTCTGAACAGGCAATAGCAGCTGCCGCTCAAGGCTTCATCTAAAGCAGGAAAAGGCTTCAGCGCCCCGGAAGACAGACTCATCCTGAAAACTCCGTTGCCATAAGTTCCTATCCAGAGATCATCCCCTTCAGCCAGCAATCCGTGTACATTATACCGTGCTATTGCCTGCTTGCCGGGGAAATCAACAAAGCTGTCCGTTGCCGGATCAAAGCAATCCACTCCCGCATCATCAGTAGCTACCCAGATGCGATGCCTGGCATCCTCGGCAAATCTTCCTACCACGTTACCTTTCTGTCCGCCGGTACCAGCAGAATGCATCTCGAATCGGTTTCTCATGGTAGGAGAAGGAATGTAACTTACTCCGCCATAGAAGGTTCCTATCCAGATGCCGCCCTCCTCATCCGAAGTGATGCTATACACGAATCGCTCGGCAGAACTGCGGCTCGGATTATCCACTTCCGAAACCATTCGCCAACTGCGTTTCTGGATATCGTATTCCACCAATCCATCATCGCTACCGATAAGCACGTTGATATTTCTATCATTATAGAGCTTGTGGATGTGGTGCACGGAATTGCTTACCGAGGCATTGATCAGCTGGATGGTACTGCCATCGGTATCCACCTGGAACAATCCATCGTTCCAGGTTCCCACCAGAATGCTTCCATCCGAATTGGCGAGCATGGCTATTCCATGGAGCCGGGATGCATCTCCCTTTAAAGGAACCATCTCAAAGCTGTCATTCGCCTTATTGAGTCGGACGAGTGATGAAGGAAGATGATTGCAGAGGGCCCATACCTGGTTGTTGACATCCACCAGGGTGGCCACCACTTCACCCTTGCTTCCCTTAATCTGATAATTTCGACATTCATGGGTTGTGAGATTGTATCTGAAGAGTCCCTGTCCCAAAGTAGAAACCCACACATTTCGATTTCCATCAATAGAAAAAGAAGTAATGATGGAAGTTATCTTATCGCTTAATTTCTGAAACTGTTCGGTTTTAAAATTAAAGAGGAAGGCCCCCTTGGAAGTACCCACCAGCAGTCCCTCATCACAGGCTTCCAACGCACTTACATACTGGTCGAACTTCATCTGCGGGTTATAGAAATTCTGCACCTGATAGCCATCATACCGGCAGAGTCCGTTATCGGTACCAAACCAGATGAAACCATTCTTATCCTGCACGATACTTCTCACGGCATTGCTCGGCAATCCCGTGTTCATCGTGACAGCACGTACCAGAGGCTCCCTCACCGCATTTCTGCTCCAGGTAGAAGCAGGCGTCATCGCCATCAGGAAGACGGCAGCTAGTATTGTTATAATCTTTTTCATTGTTCTTGTCTTTTCGATTGATGGTGCAAAAATACAAAATTATATTCAAAAGAAAGAGTTCTTAGAAAAGAAAATGACAAGAGATTAACCTATCATTATTATTTGCCGTTTACCTGATTCCATTTCGGCGGATTCACGCCCAGCAGATTCTTCACGAAGAAGTCGTAGCGCTTGTGCTCGCCATAGAGTTCTCCCATGGTATGATGGGCTCCCGGAATCACCACGAGTTCGAAATCCTTGTTCGCCTTCTGCAGGGCATTCACCACCTGATAGGTGCTCGATGGATCTACGTTGTCATCTATCTCGCCTACCACCAGCATCAACGGGCGCTCCAGCT
>ENA-OUQH01000501-OUQH01000501.1-human-gut-metagenome-genome-assembly--contig:-NODE-501-length-28686-cov-5.313506_pt1 | contig 28686 bp, 24 predicted proteins | sample MGYA00237948_ERZ548828 | MGnify/ENA primary metagenome ERZ548828 (study PRJEB26490, sample SAMN05194711) | human gut metagenome | biome: terrestrial biome; feature: human-associated habitat; material...
TTTGAAAAAAATTTTATTATTTTTCCGAAAACGGGTACTTTTTCAAGATCCGAAAGGGAAAAATTCTTATCGCCATAACGGCAGCCGAGTAGAATAATGCCGAAAAAACAAGCGTTGCGGCAAGTATAATTGCTACGTTAGATACAAAAGATTTTGATTTAAGGGCGTTCATTTTTTAATCTCCAAAGCTTTTTGTTATTAATATTACACGTATATTCAAAACAAAAATTGGAACAAATACAAAAAATCCTGCTATATTGCACATGAGTAATTGAATTATAAAAATAAGTATGTTATAATTTAAGAAAAAACTTTATTTGGAGAATGATATGAAAAAGCTGATTGCGGTTTGTCTGACGGTTATAATGTTTTTTATGCCATGTGCTGTACCGGTTTGCGCAAATGTAAGTGCGGTGTTTTACAGGGATAATGCCGGAAAACTTAAGGTACTTGAAAAGGATCGGAGTATTCCTTCGGATATTGAAAGCATAATTTTGAAATTCGGCAGCGCGGCAGATGCCTCCGGTATATCGGACATAAAACTTTGTTTTTTTAATAACGGAAAAGAGATACTGCTTGAAACGGACATAAGCATTAATGAAAACGAGGTTAATATTGTTCCGAAAAGGTATCTTGCAGACGGCAAGGAACATTCTTTAAAATGTATGAGCGCGGACGGCACAGTGAATTTTGAAACCTCTTTTTATGCGGAATCCGAGGTCTTGACGATGCTTGCAAATGCAGATTTCCGAAAAGAACTCGGAGTATCGGTGTCTTATCAGGGAGGAAGCATAGATCGCACGTCGGAAGACGGCATAAATACGCTTCATTTAAGCGTGCTGAAAGGGACTGTCAGCAACAGCTTTTTTGATTTGAACGCATCTTCCGCGGCTTTTGCGGACGAGTATGTTGCGGAAACGAGAATAAAGCCCGTAAAAATTGAAGGAACGGGAAAAATAAAAATATTTGATTCCAAAACATTTGACGGAAACTGGAGGATAGGAGGGTGTCTCAATTCCGACGGGAGTGTTACAATAAGCGACAAAAACAGAAAAATGCACAGAGCCGGAACATGGAAAAACAGCGAGTGGATTACTCTTGCAGCAGCATACAATGTTGCGGAGGGATCATGTTCTTTTTATATAAACGGCGAACAAGTAATTGAAAATTTGCCGCAAAGCACAATCCGTCCCACCGTTTTCAGAATAGATATGGCAAACAGCGCAGGTGACGGGAATCTTGACTTTTATGTGGACTACATAAGAATATATAAAGGCTCGGCTCCGACTGACGAAACAGTGCAGCCGTATATGCATGATTCCGTCATGGATGACCCCGTTACGGCAAAAAGCGCTTTAAAAGGTGCGGAGGCATACACCGTATATGCAGATTTTTATTTTAAAGACGGGAAAAAAAGCAAATATTCTTCAAATGCGCATAAACCCGTTGTTTTAAACGGAAAAGCGTTTGTTACTGAAGAATTTGTAAGAGATATTCTTAAAATTACGGCAGATGATTCGGATTTTGAATATTCAGACGGCAATAAGTATATGCCTGCATCGAAGGCGGCTCAATTATTATCAAAGCATTATTTGTATGATGAAAGAGGATTTTTTGTTCTGTCCGATGAAGAATTTCCTTATAAAGATTCGGAAAATTTTATTGAAATGTTTGAACCTTCCGATGTTATATACAGGTATTTGCAGTTTGAAAATTTGCGCGGCGAGGAAATGCTGTATGATTTAATGAATTTATCGGGAGGAGTTCATCCGAGAATTATATACACGGAAGAAAAAACAAAATATATGAAAAGCGCTGCAGAAAATGACGGTGAATGGGCAAATATTAAAAAAAGAGCAATTGCCGCGGCGGACAGGTATTTAAATGACAGCAGATTTTCGGAAGACTGTCCCGACGCAAACAAGCAATCTCAGGCAACCTCTTTTCAAACTATTATAAAATGCTTGGCAGAGGGGTATATTTTTACGGATAATGCAGCATACGCGGAAACTGCAATGCGTTACATGACGACTCTTTCAAAATGGGAAAGCCTCGGGTGGCAAACGGCTAACCTTACAACGGGTCATTGGGCAATGGGAATGGCAATAGGCTATGACACTTTTTATAATTATTTCAGCGCAACGGAAGAAGGAAGAAGCAAGCTTGAGAGTATAAAAAACGCGGCTTTGCGCACAGCGCTTGCGGATACGGAGGCGGCATACAAGGGGGAAGGCGGCCCGAGGTGGATAAAGCTGCGCGATAATTTTTCCGGAGTTATAGGCGGCGGAGTGATGGCTCTTTTATTGGCGATGGCAGATGAAAGCGAAGTTTGCGGCAAAGCCGCATATCTTCTTGAAAATATAATAAAATCAAATGAGATTGCCGTATCTCTTTATGCACCGGACGGCGGATATTTTGAGGGAGTGAGTTATTCGGAATATATGCTCGGGAATCTTACAGGCGGCATAGAGGCGCTTTTTAATTGCTGCGGTACAGATTACGGCTTGGGCTCTGCCATAGGTTTTTCAAATGCCGGAAGCTTTATAAATTACATGCAGTCATCAAAATATAATTTTAATTTTCACGATTGCAGTGCACAAGCCTCAGAAACATATTTGCCTTATTGGTTTGCTTACAGATACGGTGCGACGGCTGAGGCGGAAATACATTATAAAAAAGATTCGGTAAGAAATGCCGGTATATCGGCGCTTGGGAAATACTATTATACAATGTCGTGCGAAAAATTCGGCAAACCCGATGTGTCGGATGCGCCGCTTGATAAATATTTTCTTCATGCCGGAGGAGGATCTATGCGCAACAGTTTTTATGCGCGCCAACCGGTTTTTGCGGGTTTTCACGGAGGCAGAACAAAGCTTGCGCACGACATGCTTGATTTGGGCGAATTTGTATTTGAATCCGACGGTGTTGTTTGGGCTGAAGATCTGGGCGGAGACAGCTACAGCCTTCCGTATTATTTCGCCGTTGAAGGATACAGAATTTACAGAAAAAGACCGGAGGGTGAAAACTGCGTTGTTATAAATCCGAAACAGGATGCGGACTCATATTACGGCCAGGCACTCGGCGCTTTAGCAGAACTGACTGATTTTCAAAGCGCGCCGAAGGCGGCTTATGCGGTGCTTGATTTGAAGGACGCTTATTCACGCGATGTTACGGCATATAAACGCGGATACTATTTTGGGGACGGCAGAAACACGCTGACCGTTCAAGACGAAATAACACTGAAAAATTCGTCTGAAATATATTGGTTCATGCATACCTCGGCAAGCATAGAAATAACAGATAAAAATACGGCAATTCTGTCATGTGAAGGCAAAAAGCTGCGTGCAGAGGTGTATTGCAGCGCTTCGGATTTTGAGCTTTGCAGCATGGCGGCAGAGCCGCTTCCGTCATCGCCGAAAGTTGAAGGACAGGCTGAAAATACGGGTGTTCGGAAACTGGCAGTTCATATAAACGGCGCAGAAGGTAATGTGGATATAGCCGTAAAACTGATACCGCTTAACGGGTTTTACGAGCCCGAACCGCTCAGCTTTTGTAAAATTGACAATTGGCAGCTTCCTTCGGGCGAAAACTTTATCAGGACGGTGATTAAAGATGCGCAGACAGATTGTGAAGGTTTTTTGGGAGCGGAAATTCAGATTCCGCAGGATACAGAATCTGTACGCTTATATACAGACGGAATTGAAAAGAAATTTACTGTGTTTCAAAAAGGGGTAAGAACACAAATAAGCGGAATAGACATATCCGAACTCTCTCCGGGCGTACACATTGCGGAGATTGAAACTGTCACCGAACGTGGCATTGAGAAAGACCGTGCATATTTTACGGTTTACTCTTTCGGGCGAAAAACGCTGTATGAAAATGATTTAAGCTCATATGACGGAAAACAGATATCTGTGGGCGGCTGGTATTTTTACAAAACAGGGAGCGGCAAAAACGAAGACGGTGCATATACCGTCACATCTCCCGGAAATAATTCCGCTGTTTTGACAGGATACAGAACCGACAATGTGAATAATTCCGTTAAAGAGGGGATGGTGAGAGTGGAGTGCGACGTGAAATTTTCTTCTCCGCTCGGCTATTTTGTGTTTGAATGTATGAACGGGCAAAAGAATTGGTTTATGCATAACGTTAGAATTTTTGAAAACGGAAAACTGTGTAACGGAGAAGCGTACGAAACGGATAAATGGTATCATACTGTTTTGGTTATAAATACGGAAAGTAAGACATGCAGTGTTTACGTAAACGGCAAGCCTGTATTGATGAGCCGTTATACAGATGCGGCAGATTCGTTTATCTGCTCTAAGCTGCAGTACGTTTCGGAGGCATCAGGCGCCCAAATATCATACAAAAATTTCAAAGTCGAAAATCTTTTAAAGAAAGATACGGGTATCACTCTTGGTGCAAAATACGCTGGTGGAACTGCGGAAATTGCGTTGTCTGTGCCGCACGGAAGTTTTGAGGGAAATAAACTTAAGCTTTATGTTTGCGGATATGATGAAGACAAAATTACGGATATAAAAGTTTTCACATATGATATATGCGGTGACTTTGCGGCACGCGAAAGTGTGGAGATGCCCCAAAATACAAAAAAAGTTAAAGCCATGCTGTGGGATGATAATATGACAGCAATTACAAAAAGCGCCCAAGAGGGCGCTTTTTGTAATTGATATTTAATCCAATGCTCTTTTTAAGAAAGTAACAATCTGACCGCGGCTGCAAATTGCATCGGGTGAGAATGTTGTGTCGGATGTTCCGCTTGTAACAGAGTTTTCAACAGCCCATGCTACAGCGTCCGCATATTCGGAATCTGCCGATACATCGGAAAACTCGGCATAATCTTCGGGATCCGGCGCTTCTGCATTTTGCCAGAGATATGTAACCGTTGCGGAACGCGTGCAAGGTGTGCTGCCTGCGAATACGCTGCCCAAAACCATGCCGTTTTCGCTTGCCCACAAAGCGGCTTTATAGAAATAATCGCTTTCTTTTACATCCGAAAACGGATTTTTGATATTGGGTTCGGGTGAACCTACGGCGCGCCAGAGGAATGTAAGAATCTGTGCGCGTGTGCATGTGTCATCCGGTGAAAATGTTGTGTTTGATGTACCTGCCGTTATCTTTTTTCCGACAGCCCATTTCACTGCATCGGCATAATAAGCGTCAGAGGGAACATCCTCAAAGGAAGATGATGTAATTTCTGTCGGAGCAGTGTCGTTATTTTTGACATCGCTGGCATTGGAAACTGCATAAGGAATTAATTTCTTGAACTCAAGTTTAGATGACGAGCTGTTGAGGGTAAAGCGAAGCGTACCTTTTATTATTCCTCTGGCATGCTCCGTGGCGTCTTGTTTTTTAAAATCATTTTCCCATGTAATTGTTGAACCGTTTTTAATTGCGGGCTGAAGGTCTGCAAGGATGCTTTCCTTTGTGGAGTCGTTTGAAATTATTATTTTCTGAGTCTGTGCTGCAACAGCAAGCTTGTCTGCATCAATTTTTTCGTTGTCGGCATTTGAAATTGCCGCGTCGCCCGTAATACGCGGAAGTTTAAAGTCGAACATTTCATGCTGCGTGTACGGATCGCATGTGAAAAGAATATTGACAAAAAGCGTGCCGTCTTTTTCGCTTGAAGCATTGAAAAGGCGGTAGTCCGTTTCTTTTGAAAACGAAAGTGTAACGCTGCTGCCTTCCGGAAGGAACTTTGAAACCATTTTCAGAAATTCGTCTGCCGTCATGTCATGATAAACACCTTTGGCAATTGCGGTGTTAGAGTCTTTAATTGCCTTCATTGCGGCTTTTATTTCGCCCTGCTCATTTTTTGCAAAAACAGAGCTTGCTGTGAATGTGATTACGGCGCACAGCGCAAGGACTGTGCATAAAAATTTTTTAAACATGTAAATCTCCGTTCTGTCGCTCCGCACCGACAAAAAATTATATAACTCTTATCTGCGGAGAAAGGTAAGAGGTGACGCATATTTTACACAAATAAAATATGCATATAAAATTCGCATAAAGCGAAATTTCATCAGCCTATGGCCCTTTTCAGAAATGTTACAATCTGAGCGCGGCTGCAGATTGCATCGGGCGAAAACGTTGTTTCTGAAGTGCCGCTTGTAACCGAATTTTTAACAGCCCAGGAAACAGCCTGTGCATATTCGGAAGAAGAGGAGACATCGGAAAAGGTGTTGGCGGCTGCAAAAGAAGGTGAGCCGGCATTTTTCCAGAGATAGGTTACTGTGGAGGAACGCGTACACGGTGTGTCACCTTCAAATTTGCTGCCTGAAACCATTCCTTTTTCATTTGCCCAAACAGCGGCGTAATAGTAATAATCGTTTTGAGATACATCCGTAAACGGATTTTTGGCGCTGCTCTTCGGAGAACCTACCGCGCGCCATAAAAAGGTTATAATCTGAGCACGTGTACAAGTGTTGTCTGGTGAGAACATGGTTGATGACGTGCCTGCCGTTATACTTTTTCCTACAGCCCAGTTTACGGCTTCGGCGTAATAAGCTTTGGGTGAAACATCGGAAAAGACAGAAGCCGTGCCCGGCGCGCCGCCGTTTACTGTGAGCGTAATCGCTTTGCCGTTTGCAGGTGTTATGGTGTATTCGTTACCGTTTTTCTGCATATAGGAAACATCTAAAGGCATATAAGCGACCGTGCCTGTCGACAGCGTGAGTATCAGGTATTCTTTCTGCATTGCCTCTTCGTCTTCAAAATTCAGAGAGCCTGAACTGCTTTCGGCTTTGGTAACATAAGATTGATCTGCACCGAAAAGCTGAACGGCCGTGGCTGTGCCCATACCGTCATGAGCTCCTATACCGGCGTATGTGTAAGCCGGCTTTAAAATATTGGCACGGTGACCGGGACTGTTCATCCAGGCTTCCATTGCTCTTTCCGAATCAATTTCCGTGTATATAGGTGTAGCCCGGTTCGGACAGTGACTTTGGTATATGTTTTCTCCGGCTGTTGTGTAGCTGAAGTTTGTTATTGCGGTAAAGCATGTTTCACCGTTTGGTCTGGTATGTGAAAAGCTCTCTACAAGCTCCGTTTCGCGCACGTCACAAGGGTCCTGCAGTGCGCCGATCATGGAAAGAAGAGGTGCGCCCGCATTGTAACGTTCAACGTTTACCATGCGCATAATATCCCACTCGGTTTTGTTAACCGATATTTGATTTGAGGGAAGCTTTCTGACAAGCATGGGAATAGCTTCCTGAATAAGCATTTCGCGTGTTTCACTGCCGTTTGAAATTTCAAGATAACCGAAAATGCTTCCGGCTTCTTTAAAAGTTGCTTCTTTTTTACTGAAACCGTCCTTCCATTTAACGGTTGAGCCGTTTCGTATTACCGATCCCGCCGTTGCAAGAATCGTGTCTTTTGTTACCTTATTTGAATAATTCATCGACTTTAAGGCACGGCTTATTGCATGTCTGTCATTTTCAAGGGCAGATGATTCGGCCGTTTCATACGGCTCAATTGTTTTTGCGGCGGAGTGCCGCACCGATGCCGCGCCGCACGTCAGCGTGTACGTTGCGACTACGGTTCCGTTTACGGAGGTTGTTGACGGGGTTAAGGAAAAATCGTAATCCTCAAGCGACACTGTAACCGCGTCTTTATCTGGGATTGCGGACCGGGCCATTTTTAACATATCGGCTTTTGTTGTATTGTTTGAAACCGGAAAATCCCATATTGCTTTGCTTATGGCATCCTGCGCTGCGCGGAGCTTTGCTTTTTCTTCCGCTGTGGGAACGCGTGAATCTTCGGTATCTTTTTCTTCCTGAGAAATCTGCTCTTCGTCAATTGTATTTCCCGAAAGAGAGGGAATGACAGCTTTGACTTCAAAACCTGTTTCACCGTCATTTTGCGACAAAATAATAACGGCTTTTACATAGCCGGATTTATTCTGTGTTGCGGGAACAAATCTGTAGTCCTGCATCTCAAACGAAGCACCGTACTTTTTGTCCGCCGAATATATGCATTTTTCCATAAGAAACGATTGAAATTCGTCACGCGTTAAATCGTTTGTAAAAGTTGTGTTTTCCAGGGCGTCTAAAATTGCCGCCTGATTTTTTTCCATTGCCGTTTGTGCATCGGATTCCATTATAAACCCGTTTGCAGAAACTTTTCCGAACTGCTTGGCAGTGCCCGGCATGATAATGCAGGCAAACGCAAGCAATACGGCAAAGAATTTTTTCATAACCGTATTCTCCTTTAAATTATTTTTCATAAATTCATTATATACCGTACATTGATGTGCGATGCAATATATTTTTGAAATTTTATTTGATTCTGCAATTGTCAAACATATGTTTTTTGATTTGACAATCAAAAAACATATGTTGCAACAAAATAAAAGAGGGTTGAGACAATCAATGCCGTGCATACCTGAAGCAGTGCGTTTAGAAAAGCATATTTTCTGCCGGCTTCTTTTTTTATTGTAGCTATCGTTGCTATACAAGGAACATATAAAAGCGCAAAAAGCATAAAGGAATATGCATTTACGGCAGTAAAGCCCATTGAGCCCAAAACTCCGTGAAGCTCTGCCATGCCGGCTGCCGATGTTATATTTGAAATGCCGAAAAGGACACTCATGCTCGAAACCACAACTTCTTTTGCGGCTATACCCGCAATGAGAGCCACGGCAATCTGCCAGTAGCCGAGACCGGCGGGAGCAAGCGCCGGTGCTATAAATTTTCCCGCTGCCGCGGCAAAGCTGTCGCTCATGTTATTTGTCATGCCGGACGGACCGAAATTAAGCAGGAACCAGAGAATAACGGAAGCGTATAAAATTGTGGTTCCGGCTTTGGTAAGGTAATCCGATATTTTTTCCCAAACATATATGAACACAGTGCGTAAATTAGGTGTTTTATATTCGGGAAGTTCAATAAGGAGCGTATGTGAAACACCTTTTGTTTTTTCCGTGCGGCTGATGATGAGTGCCACCAAAATAGCAATGACTGCGCCTATTATGTACATAGAGTATGCCGCGAGCATTGCATGTTTGCCGAAAAACATCTCGGAAAATAATACATAAATAGGAAGTCTTGCGCTGCAAGACATGAAGGGCGTTATAAGAATGGTTTTTAGCCTGTCGCGCCGGTCTTCCAGCGCGCGGGATGCCATAACCGCGGGAACGCTGCATCCGAATCCCAAAATGAGCGGAATAAACGCTCTTCCCGAAAGGCCGAGTTTTCCCATGAGAGAATCCATAACATATGCAACTCTCGACATATAGCCGCTGTCTTCAAGAAAAGCAAGCGCAAGGAAGAGTATGAAAATATTCGGCAGAAAAGTCAAAATTCCGCCGACACCCGCCAAGATACCGTCGTTCAGCAGCGATGTAAGCATTTCTCCGGCGCCTATGGACATAAGCCATTTCGGCATTGCCGTTGTGAGCATATCAAGCCATGTTTCAAAATATCCTTTTATAAAATCGCCTACGGTGAACGTCAGAAAAAATACAAGCGCCATTATTGCCAAAAAAACAGGCATGCCGAAAACAGGGTGAGTCAATATGGCATCGGCTCTGTCGGTCTTCCGCGCTTTCTCTTCGCGGTTTACCAGTACCTCGGCAATAACTTCTTCAATGAATTCGTATTTTTGGTTTGTTATTTCATCTTCATAGTCATGAGTTAAAATACCCTTGGAGTCAACAGGGTAGTTTTTTAAAATATCCGCATCGCCTTCAAGTGTTTTCAGAGCGTACCAGCGGTAATTTGTGAGGTTTGGGTATTTTGCTTCCAAAAGAGCCGATACGGCATCTATTTTGTCTTCTATTTCATCCGAATAAACCATGGCATACTCCGAATGATGTTCATGCCGGTGCGATCCGGGTTCATGGTGGTGGAGAGGTTTGTCAAACTTTTCCGTGACATGATGCGCCACAGCATGCATGAGAGTATTTAACCCCGTGCGTTTTCTTGCACTTACGGCGATTACCGGTACGCCGAGCATTTCGGGCAGACGGTGCAAGTCTATCTCCATGCCGCGTTCTTCAACAATGTCCATCATATTAAGAGCTATTACAACCGGTTTGCCGAGTTCTATGAGGCTTACGGCAAGAAAGAGATTTCTTTCAAGGGAGGAGGCATCCACAACATCTACGATTATGTCCACATCATCGCTCAGAATATAGTTGCGCGATACTGATTCCTCCATTGTGTAACACGTGAGCGAGTAAATGCCCGGAAGGTCGCAGAGTTTATACGAACAGTCGTGAAAGCGCATAAAGCCTTCTTTTTTTTCAACCGTTACGCCCGGCCAGTTTGCAACTTTCAGCCTTGCTCCCGTATAAGCGTTAAAAAGTGTGGTTTTTCCGCAGTTTGGGTTGCCTATAAATGCTACGTTTACAGTTTTCGACACGTTGTTTCACCTCCGAGTATCACTGAATTTGTTATTTCGTTCCCAACAGCAAATCGCGTGCCACGTATTTTTATTATCATATTTCCGCCGCGCTTTTTGCCGAGAACACTCACAAAGGAGCCGTCTGTCATTCCGAGCATGCGGAGACGGCGCTCCAAACGCGTATCCGGCGTGGATATTGAATGCACTGTATATGTATGACCTTTTTTAGCGTCAATTAAAAGCAAAGAATTCACCTCAGATAAATTTTTAATACTATTATTATATTAACATAAAAAAGATAATAACGCAAATGGTTTGTAAAAGTATTTGATAAAAATAAATATTTTGTTAAATTAACGGGTGCAGGTTAAAAATAAAAAAAATGAGATTCATTAGCCACAGCCCGGCAAGGAAGTATTGCCCTGCTAAACATCTTTTTTGCTGAAATACGTATTAGCAAGCACGGCGCAAGCTCAAAGCTTGAGACGCCGGCAGGCTCGTCTGCCGAGACGGCTCCCGCAAGCAGGAACATCATAAATAAAATCAAGTAAAAAAATTTAATCAAAATTTCAGCTCCTTAAAAGACATTGTTTATATAATAACACATTTTGTAAAAGGAAGAAATATTTTGCGTTAAGATTAATTGACTTTTTGCGGAGGAGTCTGTATAATATAAGAATAATAAATTACATTGAAAAGGTGAATGGCATATGAAAAAAATTGTAGCGGCAATAGACTCGTTTAAGGGGAGTCTTACAACCTTTGAAGCGGGGAAAGCCGTAAAAGAAGCTGCCGAAAAAGTATATTCGGATGTAACAACCGTTATATCTCCGATTGCGGACGGGGGCGAAGGAACGGTAGAAGCTGTTGTTTCCGCGGCAAAGGGTGAGCTTGTTGAAACGACCGTGTGCAATCCCCTGGGAAAAAAGATTCGGTCAAATTTCGGATATATCCCCAAAACCAAGACCGCTGTTATAGAAATGTCGGCTGCGGCGGGAATTACTCTTATATCGGAAAACGAACGCAATCCCATGGATACAACAACCTACGGTGTCGGAGAAATGATTTTGGATGCAATATCAAGGGGATGCCGAAGATTTATAATAGGTATAGGCGGCAGCGCGACAAACGATGGGGGAATCGGAATGCTCACGGCTCTCGGGTTTGAATTTTCGGATAAGAACGGAAAACAAGTTCCGCTCGGCGCCAAAGGGCTTAAGGATATCGCCGTAATCAGAACGGAAAATGCGGTTAAGGAATTAAAAGAATGTTCTTTTTGCGTTGCCTGCGATGTAAAAAATGTTTTATGCGGAAAAGAAGGATGCTCCGCAGTTTACGGGCCGCAAAAAGGCGCAACGCCCGAAATGATCGGAGAAATGGATTTGTGGCTTGAAAATTATGCCCGGCTGACAAAGAAGATTATTCCCGATTCCGATGCAAACGCCCCAGGAGCGGGAGCGGCGGGAGGAATGGGCTTTGCCTTTCTGGCATATCTTAATGCCGCCATGGTGCCGGGAATTGAGCTTGTTATCGGAGAAACAGGTCTTGAAAGGCATATAAAAGATGCGGATCTTGTGGTTACGGGAGAAGGGCGGCTTGACGGTCAGTCTTATATGGGTAAAGCGCCCATAGGCGTTGCAAAGCTTGCCAAAAAGTATGGAAAGCCCGTTATTGCATTTTCCGGCTGTGTAACAGACGATGCCGTTTTATGCAATGAGCACGGAATTGACGCTTTTTTTCCGATTTTAAGAAAACCGTGTACGTTGCAAGAGGCTATGAATAAGGATAATGCCTATAAGAATTTACGGGATACCGCATTCCAGGTGTTCGGGTTGATAAAAACAATTAATGTGTGATTGTGAAGTCTTTATAAAAGGTGGTTTATATTGAAGGATTATTTTACTCTCATAAGAGAACTGAAAGAAAACAAAATATTGAGCGATGCGGATTTTCGCGCGCTGCTGCTTTCTCAAAACGATGACGATAAGCTTTTTGCCGAGGCAGACGCCGTAAGAAGGGAAATCTACGGCAACAAGGTTTACATCCGCGGACTCATAGAATTTACTAATTACTGTAAAAACAACTGCTTTTACTGCGGCATCCGCCGCGACAACAAAAAAGCCGAGAGATACCGTCTCACGGAGGAGGAGATTCTTTCATGCTGTAAGGAGGGCTATGGCCTCGGCTTCAGAACATTCGTGCTTCAAGGCGGCGAGGACGGTTTTTTCACAGATGATATAATGTGCAGAATAATATCGCACATAAAAAGCGATTTTCCCGATTGTGCCGTCACACTTTCGGTGGGCGAAAAAAGCCGCGGGAGCTATAAGGCTTATTTTGACGCCGGAGCAGACAGATATTTGCTGCGTCACGAAACGGCGGACGCAGGGCATTACGGAAAGCTTCATCCCGGAGAAATGAGTCTTGAAAACAGAAAAAAATGCCTGTACGATTTAAAGGATATAGGCTTTACCGTGGGTTCGGGCTTTATGGTGGGCAGCCCTTTTCAGACGGTGGATTGCATTGTAAAGGACTTAAAGTTTCTCGCGGAGCTGCAGCCCGACATGATAGGAATCGGCCCTTATATCACTCACGGCGAGACGCCGTTTCGCAATTTTGAAAGCGGCCCATTAAAGCTTACGCTCCGCCTTGTTTCGGTTTTGCGGCTTATGTTTCCGTATGCGCTGATTCCGGCAACAACGGCTCTCGGAACAATAGATAAAAAAGGGCGTGAATCGGGGCTTTGCGCAGGAGCAAATGTTGTTATGCCGAATTTGTCGCCCGTAAGATTCAGAAAGCTTTACGATCTTTACGAAAATAAAATCTGCACGGGCGAGGAAGCGGCGCAGTGCCGCGGATGCCTTGAAAAACGCGTTGAAAGCGTAGGATACGAGGTAGTTACGGACATAGGAAATCCAAAGAAAAAGGTGGAACGGCAATGAATGAAATGTTTATAAGAACAGAACTTCTGATAGGCGGCGAGGCTCTTTCAAAGCTTCATAAATCACGGGTTGCGGTATTCGGCGCCGGCGGCGTCGGCGGATATGCAATAGAGGCGCTTGCAAGAAGCGGAATAGGAGCCATTGACATAACGGATAACGATAATGTCAGTATTTCAAACATAAACAGGCAGATATATGCAACGACAAAAACCGTCGGCAAGGCAAAGGTTGATGTTGCCGCCGAAAGAATAAAGGAAATAAACCCGGATATACAAGTTAAAGCGCACAAGATTTTTTATATGCCCGATACCGCTCATTTGTTTGATTTTTCGGAGTATGACTATATAGTTGACGCAATCGATACCGTTACGGGGAAAATAGAGCTTGTTATGAACGCGCAAAAAAGCGGCACGCCGATTATAAGCTCAATGGGAGCGGGCAATAAGCTGTGCCCCGAAATGCTGAAGGTTTCGGATATTTACAAAACCTCTGTCTGCCCTCTGGCGCGCGTTATGCGCTCCGAGCTTAAAAAACGCGGAATAAAAAAGCTTAAGGTTGTGTATTCGGAGGAAAAGCCGATAACGCCGTCAAAAGCCGCGGAGGATACCTTGCGCCGCGCTGTGCCCGGAAGTATGGCGTTTGTGCCGTCGGTTGCGGGGCTTATTATAGCGGGTGAAGTTGTAATGGATTTGTGCGGTATAAATAAAAAATAAAAAAACGCATAAGAAACATTGGGGGGGTTTTATGTTGACAACTGCCAAATTGCATGGTATAATTTAAGCCGTAAGCAAAAATAATCTGTTTTGCCGCATACTGGAATTGGTTGGAGGTGTAAAAATGAAATTATTTGCCCTGCCGGAGGACGCCCGATTTAAAAACAAAGAAATAATTTTATTTATTCTTCCGATTTTTTTTGAGCAGATAATTATATCCTTGATGGGAATAATCGATACTTATATGGTTTCGTACTTAGGCGAAACTGCGGTTGCGGGCGTTTCGCTTGCACTGTCCATAGACCAATTTGTAAAAAACGTATCCATAGCCCTTGCCACCGGCGGGAGCGTGGTTGTATCTCAATATATCGGCGCGCGGAACATAAAAGAAGCCTCGCGTGCCTTAAAGACAAATATACAAGTGATTTTTTTGATATCAACAATCGCTTGTATATTTTTTGTTGCTTTCAGGGATATTCTCTTAAGCTTTTTATTCGGAACGGTTGAAGAAGAGGTAATGAATTCATCTAAAGAATTTTTTTCGATTAACGCGCTTTCATATCCTTTTTTAGCTTTATATAATTGCGGTTCTGCAAGCTTTCGGGCGACGGGCAACACCAGAATTCCTTTTATGGCGTCAATTTGCATGATGGTTATTAATGTGGCTCTGAAATATATTTTTATTTTTGTATTCAAGCTTGGCGTCAGCGGGGCGGCATTATCAACCCTGGCGGCGTATATCATTACGGGAACGGTGCAGGTAATAATGCATTGCAGCCATAAAAACAGAATAGTTGTTATAAAGCTTTTCAAACCCGAATGGTACGGCGGGCTTATCGGCAGAATAACAAAAATCGCCCTGCCCAACGGAATTGAAAACGGTCTTTTCAACCTCGGGGCACTTATACTTCAGCGTCTTGTTTCTACGCTCGGAACGGCTTCTATTGCCGCAAACGCCTTGGCATCAAACATATCTCCGCTTACATATGCGCTCGGGTCATCCTTTACCATGGCAATCATTACATTTGTCGGACAGTGCTGCGGTGCGGGAGACATAAAAGGAGCGAAATTTTATACAAAGCATATTTTGAAGCTTGATTATGCGGCAATGATTGTAAATGCCGCACTGGCGATTCTTTTTACGGCGCCGCTTGTAAGAATGTACGGCTTGTCCGAGGAGGCAACCGGATATGCAATAAATATTCTTTATGTATATTTCTTCATGTCTGCGCTGTTTTATCCGATGAGCTTTGCCCTGCCGAACGCATTGCGCGGCACGGGAGATACTGTGTTTACAATGACGGTTTCGGCGCTTTCGATGTTCTTGTTCAGAATAATCATGGCATATGTATTTGTTTACGTATTCAAAACCGGTGTAATTGCAATTTGGTATGCAATGGTTCTTGACTGGATAATAAGAAGTCTGGTTTTTGTTTTAAGGTACAAATCGGGGAAATGGGAAAAAAATCATGTTATATAAATTATATAATTTTGGTGTCATATAATTATATAATTTGTTCTTGACAATTTTTTGTCAGGTGTATTATAATGTAATATGCCGGTAAAGAGGAAAAATATAAATCGAAACGAGGAGATAAACCATGTACAAAGATTTAAAAATCAAACCGCCTTTCTTTGAAATAGGGCCGAAAGCATATCTTTACGGAGAGGAAATGTTAAAGCTTGCAAAGGTTATTGACAAAACAGCGCTTAAATACGATGTTGATATAATTGTAACTCCGCAATATACGGATATCAGACTTCTTGCGGATAATACGGAGAGAATTCTGGTATTTGCGCAGCATATGGATCCCCTGCCTGTAGGGCGCGGTCTCGGAAGCGTTCTGCCCGAGGCTGTGAAGGCTGCCGGCGCCGTGGGCGTTATGCTCAATCATGCCGAAAAGCCCGTGACGGACGATGTTTTGGCGGAAACGATTAAAAGAGCTGACGAGGTCGGACTCGGAACAATAGTTTGTGCGGATACCATTGAAGACGTTAAGAAAATAGCAAAAATGGGACCGAATCTCATTGTTGCCGAGCCTACAGAGCTTATAGGGACAGGTAAAACAAGCGACAGCAACTATGTTATCGATACAATAAAAACGGTGCATGACATAAACCCCGATATCATGGTTTTGCAGGGCGCAGGAATTTCCAACGGAACGGATGTTTACAATACAATCAAGCTCGGCGCGCAGGCAACAGGCTCAACGAGCGGAATAATAAAAGCAGATGACCCGTATGCAATGGTTGAGGAAATGATATACAATCTTCGCCGCGCATGGGACGAGCTTCATAAGTGAGGTTTTATAAATGACTGATAAAACGCTTAAGGCGATGACGGATGTTTTTGAAATAGAGGCCGAATGTATAAGAGAAATGGCCGGCGACTTTGATGAAAAAGCATTTTTAAAGGCGGTTGAGCTTTTGAAGAACGCTCCGCGGATCGGTGCGTCGGGATGCGGACATTCGGGAATTATGTGCAGGCATTTTGCGCATTTGATGTGTTGTATCGAGCGCCCTGCGAGGTTCATTTCACCTGCCGAGGCGGTGCACGGCGCAAGCGGCTTTTTGCAAAAAGACGATGTAATGCTCTTTGCTTCAAGAGGCGGAAAAACCGCAGAGCTTTTGCCTATTATGGATATTTGCAGAAAAAAAGGCGTTAAAATAATAACAGTAACGGAAAATCTTGAATCACCGTTGGCATGCGGCGCGGATGTTGTGCTGCACCAGCACGTTAACCGTGAGACGGATAAATATAATTCTCAGGGAACAACGTCAACCACGGCGCTCGGAGTTATTTTCCATGTGCTTCAGACGGCTCTTATTGAGGAAACCGATTATAAAAATGAGCAATTTGCCCTGATTCACCCCGGCGGTGCGGTTGGGCAAAGGCTTAATAAATAAAATTTTTAAAGGGGAGATTTTAAGATGGAATTTAAAGTATTTCAGAAGGAGCTTGAGCTTCAGTCAAGAGGATGGATACCGACTTTTCACGATGTATCAAAGGAGATTATTGAGATTGTAGAGGCTTCGGGCGTTAAAAACGGCACGGTTTGCATCGCGTCGCATCACACAACCTGTTCCGTAATGATTCAGGAATGCTCACACGATATCGATTCGTTTGACATCGAGTATTTACAGCATGATTTGCTCGATATTATGAGGAAGATGATACCCGATTTTGCCGAAGAGCATCAGTATCGTCATCCCGGCCCGATTCATACACAGTTCGGCAGACACGTAAACGAACCGGGCGACTTCACAAGCATGAACACAGACGGACATCTGCGTTCTGTATTCTTCGGAAGAAGCGAAACCATGACAATTAAAGACGGTGTGCTTGACGGCGGCGAGTTTGCTCATATTTACTTTGTTGACTGGGATCACGTTCGCGCTCGTCACAGACAGCTTAACGTAACCGTTATGGGTACCTGCGAGGATGTGGGCGACAGAAAGTGGAACAACGGCGAAACAATTAACACATTACGCAAATACACCGATGAAGAAAAGGCTGACGATGTACATTACACATTGCAGCAGAAGAGATAAAACCGGAGGCATAAATGAATTTACTCGGAATTGATGTCGGAACAACCTCCGTAAAGGCCGCAGCCTTTGACGAAAACGGTAAAATGCTTTTTTGCCGTACATATGATTATAATTTAATAACAAGCGGCGACACGGTTGAATTTGCTGCCGATGATTATATCGATATAGTCAAAACGGCAATAAGCGATGCGCGCGCCGAAGCGGAGATATACGCGCTGGCTGTCGATACGCAATGCGAAACTCTGATTTTGACAGACGATAACGGTAAGCCTTTGCATAATGCCGTGGTATGGCTTGACAACAGAGCATCGGAAGAAGCGTTGGAAATAAAAGAGGCTTTTGGAAACAGAAAGGTTTACGAAATAACCGGACAGCCCGAAATAACAGCCACATGGCCCGCTTCAAAGCTTTTATGGTTTAAGAAAAATTTGCCTGAGGTTTTTGAGAAAACAAGAAAGATATTTCTTCTTGAGGACTATATTCTTTATAAGCTTACGGGTGAATTTGTCACGGAAAAATCGCTGCAGTCATCATCGCTTTACTTTGACATCAGAAACGGCGAGTGGTGGGACGAAATGCTGACTTTCCTGGGTGTATCGAAGGAAAAGCTTCCAAGGCTTTTTGACAGCGCTCAATATGTCGGAGATTATAACGGTATCAAGGTTATGACAAGCGGCATGGATCAGGTTGCCGCAGCTATCGGCGCAGGCGTTTTGCACGAAGGCGATATAAGCGAAATGACGGGGACCTCAATGGTTCTCTTCGCCCCCTGCAACAGTATTCCGGCATATGACCCTGACAGTATTATTCCGTGCCACTATAATTTTGACGGAGGATATGCCCGTATTCTTTGGACGCAGACGGCAGGCATAGCGCTCAAATGGTTTAAAAACAATTTTTGCGAGGATTTTTCCTTTGCAGATCTTGACAAACTGGCTGAGGAGGTGCCGCCCGGCTGCGACGGGCTTACAATGCTTCCGCATCTTTCCGGCAGCACAATGCCGAAATACAATCCGTCCGCAAAGGGAAGTTTTACGGGTGTAACGCTTCAGCATACGAGAGGACATTTTGTGCGCAGCATACTTGAAGCGGTTTCGGCTCAGCTTCGAGAAAACATTGAATATCTGCCGTACAACGTAACAAGCATTAAAATTATGGGCGGTGGTGCAATGAGCCCGCTGTGGTGTCAAATCAAGGCCGATATGACGGGGAAAACGCTCAACACTCTGAAAAACAGGGAAACCGCCTGCCTGGGCTCTGCAATTCTGGCGGGAGTGGGCTGCGGCGTGTTTGAAAGCGTAAAGAGCGCTTGCGTGAAAATCGTTTTAACCGACAAAACATTCAGCTCCTCCGGAGTTAACTATGACGAGGTGTTTTCCCGATATAAAATGACGGATAATTTATTAAATCCTGTATGAAAGGAATAAACAATATGATTAAAGCTGGTTTTGCCGGATTCGGCGAAGTAAACACACCTATTGAGATTTTGGAAGAAAAATGCGGAAAAGCGCTCGGGGATTTAAACAATGCCGGCGTTGATACCGTGTCTGTTTTCCCGATAACCGACGATTATGAAGAAAAGGACATAGAAAAAGCTGTCAAAAAGCTTAAAAGCGAGGATTTTGATTTTCTCGTTGTTTGTATTGCGGGCTGGATTCCGACTCACGCCGTTATAAAGGTTTGTGAGCACTTCAGAAATAAGCCCATGGTTTTGTGGGGCTTGTGCGGCTGGATTGAGGACGGAAGAATAGTTACAACAGCCGACCAGGCGGGGACGTCTGCGCTGCGCAAAACATTTTTCGATATGGGATATACGTTTAAATACATATATGATATAATCGGAAAAGAGTCGTCGGCAAAACGCGTTGCAGCATGGGGAAGCGCCGCGTGCGCGGCAGAAAAGCTTCGTCATTCGAGAGTGTTTATGGGCGGATACAGAGACATGAACCTTTACGGAACTCTTTATGACGGCGCATCCTTAAAGCGTACAATCGGAACTGAAATCGAAACAATGGAGCTTATGGATATCGAGAAGAGACTCGAAGGGATTTCCGATGCAGAGGTAAACGAGGTTATAGACAAGTATATTTCAAAATGGCATTTTCTCAAGGAAGGAAAAAGAGAAAGCATGGAAATTGCGGCAAAGCTTTATCTTGCCGTATCTGCTCTTGTGCGTGAGAGAAAGTGCGACGCTGTTTCCCTTAAGGATGTTGACGGAATGAAAAAGCTTTTCGGTTTTCCGCCGGCGCCCGTGTTCATGCTTCTTTCGGATGTTGATAAGCTTTGCACCATTCCCGAAAACGATTGCCTCGGCGCGGTAACACAGCTTATGGTTAAATATTTGACGGGGCAGTGCGCGGCATATCTTGAATTTTACGAGTATTTTGAAGACGGCGTCTTAATGGGCGTTCCCGATTATGTTCCGGCAGAGGTGACAGACGGTGAGACAAAGGTTATGCCGGCTGCGTTCGGTGAGCTTTCCGAAGGAATTTTAAATGTTTCAAAGCTTAAAACGGGAACCGTTACGCTTTGCCGTCTGACGCATTGCGGAGACAGCTACTATATGCACATGGAGCTCGGCGTTGCCGAAACTCCGCAGAAATGGGAGGAGGCAGGATGGACGCAGCCTGCGCCGCAGCTTCCCGGCCTGAAAATCAAGATTCGCGATACAGAGGATTTTGTTCAGAACGTAATGTGTCAGCATTATATTATTTCTTACGGAGACAACACGGATAAGATTAAAGATTTGTGCGATATACTCGGCATAGAAATACTTTAAGAGGCCGGCTATGAAAAAGTATTATGATTTAAACGATAAGCTCTTGCGGGAATTATGCGTAATTCCCGCTCCTTCCGGACTTGAGGATAAAAGAGTTGAGTATATAACAAGTATTTTGCATTCATGGGGCTTCAAAGCGGAAACAGACGATGCAAAAAATGTAATTGTTAAAATAGACGGCAACAGCCCCGAGACGGTTGTTTTCGAAGCTCATACGGATGTTGTTTTTCCCGATACGGAGGCGTTGCCGCTTTTAGAGGACGACAGTAATATATATTGTCCCGGATGCGGAGACGATACCGTTTGCCTTGCGTCGCTCATTGCAAATCTGAAGTATATATCGGACTTGGGCAAAAAGCCCGGGAAAACGCTTTTGATTGTTTTTAATTCATGCGAGGAAGGACTCGGAAATTTAAAGGGAACAAGAGCGGTATTTGAAAGGTACGGCAAGGATATTGCTGAGTTTTACACGTTTGACGGTGTATACAGCGAGATCGTAACACAAAGTGTCGGCTCGCACAGGTATAAGGTGACCGTTAAAAGCGAAGGCGGACATTCATACGGGAGCTTCGGAAATCAGAGCGCCGTTGATGTTTTGGCAAAGGGAATTACAAAAATATATGAGCTTGAGGTTCCGACAAATGCAAAAACCACCTATAATGTCGGTGTGATTTCGGGAGGAACGTCCGTTAACACAATCCCCGAGGAGGCTCAGATGCTTTGCGAATACAGAAGCGAAGCATTTGAAAATCTTGAATACATGAAAAAGAAATTCGAGGAGATTTTTGAATATATGAAGTCCCTCGGAGCCTGTGTAACCGTCGAGCTTGTCGGTGACAGACCCTGCATGCAAAACGTAGATAAAAAGAAGATTGACGATATGGCGGCATTTTGTATGGAGGTTCAGAAAAAGCATTCGGGAGAAGACGTTGTGATTTGCTCGGCGTCAACGGATGCAAATATTCCGCTTTCCATGGGAGTTCCGGCGGTATGTGTCGGAACCTATAACGGCGGCAGAGCTCATACAAGAGAAGAATGGCTGGAGAAATCAAGTGTGTCAAAAAGCTTTGAAATCGAAAAAGATATAATTATGAAATACTTTGCTTGATTGGAGATAATTATGAAAATTACTGCTGTGGGCGATTGTGCGATACAAAAGAATTTGCCCCGATACTATGACGGCTTTGATGAAATCAAGAATTATATCTGCCGCGGAGATATAAGATTTTTCAATCTTGAAACAACTGTTTGCGAAGATTGCTATCCTGCAAAATACAGCGGCGGAACATGGCTCAGAACGGAGAAAAACGTAATTTCGGATCTTAAAGATTTCGGCTTTAACGTCACAACAACCGCAAATAATCATTGTATGGATTTTGCGGTTAACGGCTTTTTGCAGACACTTGAAAACGTTAAATCCGCAGGCTTTTTAAATTCGGGCGCCGGCAGAAATCTTGCCGAAGCGTCGAGGCCGTCTTATATAAATACTCCGAGCGGAAGAGCTGCCGTAATATCCTGCACTGCCGACTTTTCGCCGGGGGCGGAAGCCGGGGAGCAGTCTCGTGATTTTATCGGAAGACCGGGAATAAATTCCCTTGGCATTAAAGAAGTAGTTTATGTCCGCAATGATGACCTTAAGGCGTTAAATGAAATTGCCGATAAAACAAAATTAAATGCGGAAATGCTTGATGACCAAAAATATGGGTATCTGTTGCCGCCCGAGGAGGGCGAGGTAAGATTCGGCAATATGATTTTCAGACTCGGCGAGCCTAAGGTATTAAGCGAAGTGTCAAAAACGGATTTAAAACGTATTAAGACAGCAATCAGAGATGCGAAATTTCAGGCAGATACAGTGCTTGTGTCCGTTCATTCTCACTGTTTTGAAGGTGAAACGCTTGAAACAACACCCGAGTTTTTAAAGGATTTTGCGCATATGTGCATTGATGAAGGAGCACATGCCGTCATAGGTCACGGACCGCATCTTTTAAGACCTTTTGAAATATATAACGGGCTGCCGATATTTTATTCTCTCGGTGATTTTATTCTGCACCTTGAAAATTGCAAGATTATCCCTTATGATTTTTATCAAAAATACGGCGTTGCGCCCGAAGAAGGTGTGTATGAGGTCTTTAAATCACGCACACGCGATTTTACAATAGGCTTGCAAAGAAACAGAGCTATGACGGAATCGGTAATCGCATTCTTTGAGATTGAAGACAGAGAGCTTAAGAGCCTTGAGTTTATGCCTGTTGAGCTTGGATTCGGGATGAAGCATTCATCCTTCGGCTGGCCGCGAAAAGCAACCGAAAATTCAATTTTATCAAGATTTTCCGAGATGAGCAAAATCAATATTTCGGAAAACGGAAAAGTACAATTATAGAAGGAGAGTAAATAAAATGATTTACGGAATTAAAACCGGCTGGGCGGAAACGGATATTACGCCCGAGAAACCTTGTTCATTGCAGGGTCAGTTTGCGGAGCGTATTTCCGAATATGTTGAAAAGCCCGTGACGGCAACGGCGCTTGCGTTTGACTCGGGAAACGACCAGGCTGTATTTTGCAGTGTTGACCTTGTAAGTGTTACGGAAAAACTTTGCGAAAGAATCAAAAACAACATAAGAAACAATAATGAAGGACTTGACGTTGATAAGGTTATTATAAGCGCCATTCACACTCATACCGGTCCCGGTTATACGGAGCGTGAAATGAGCATAGAGAGTGAAGTGCTGACTGCTACAGGCACCTTCAGAAACCTTTTGGAGGAAAATCTTCCCTCCGGCAGAAAATATGTTGAAAGCGCGGAGATTACGGGAAACGACAATATTATCACAGATGAAGAAATGAGTATCCTTTTGACCGAAAAGGTATCCGAAGCAATTATGACAGCTTGGAGAAACAGAAAAGAAAGCTCTTTTGTCAGCGCTTTCGGACGTGCTCCCGTGGGGATGTGCCGCAGAGCCTGCTATTCCGACGGAAGCGCTCAGATGTGGGGCAATACGGATACCGCCGTGTTTACAGAGCTTGAAGGCGGAAACGATTCCGGTATTGAACTTATATATGTTTTTGATGAAAACAAAAAGCTTTCGGGCATCGTGGCAAATCTTGCGTGCCCCGCTCAGTGTGTTCAGCACAGGCTGTTTGTATCTCCCGACTTCTGGGGAGAGGTTAAAATGCTTTTGAGACGTCATTTCGGCGAGGAGATTTTCCTGCTGCCGCTTTGCAGCGCTGCGGGGGACCAGTGCCCGGTTGACCTGGTTCGCTGGGTTGAGCCCGAGAGTGATGTCCATGACCCGAATATTACGCGCAATAATCCAAAGGTTCGCAGAGCAGATCCCTCAATGTTTGATATTGCAGGCATGAAAAAAGCGGGAAAGCGAATTGCAAATGAAATAATAGAGGTTTATAACGAGGGTCTTTTTGAGGAAGAAGAAAGCAATGAATTTGTTCACGAAGTCCATAATTTCAAGCTTCCCTTAAGACGTGCAACGCTTAAAGATGAGTCAGAGGCAAAGAAAGCAATCCGCGAATATTTTGCCGATAAAGAGGGAGATGTGGATTTTAACGATGCCGCAAACCTTCAGATTTATCTCGGCGTTTTGCGCAGAATGAGGCTTCAGGAGTTAATTGACGTGATTGACACAGAGGTTCATATACTCAGAATCGGAAATATTGCTTTTGCAACAAACCCGTTTGAGCTTTTCCTCGATTACGGCAACCAGATTAAAGCGAGAAGCCGTGCCGAGCAAACCTTCCTGGTTCAGCTTGCTTGCGGTTCGTTAGGATATTTGCCTACGGAGAAAGCCGAAAAGGGCAAGCATTACAGCGCTTTTATCGCAAGCGGTAAGGTCGGCCATGAGGGCGGAGATTTGCTTGTGAGAAATACCTTGGCGGAAATCAATAAGCTCTTTTAATCATAGAAGTATAGGGGCTGTTTTGAATCTCACTTTTTTATGGTGCGGGTGTTCATAACGTGTCAAAATTAAAATAACTAAAAAACGGCTTCAAATCGCATAATTCAGACAATGAGAAAGATTCTGCAAAAGAATTTTTCTCTTTTTTTATCCGTACATTAGTCAAAACAATTTCCTTTTGATGTCTACATTTTATCAGAAAGCATTTACATTGACAAATGTACGGCTATAAACAAAAAAGAGATAAAACATTTTACAGTTCTATCTCTTGAAAAATCTATTGTTTATCACATTTGCTATTAAAATTAGGATATTCCAAATAAATCAAAAATCCGAACCCATTACCGATTGGTACAAGGTTCGGATTTCTACCGTTTGGTGCGAGTGACGGGACTTGAACCCGTACGCCATAAGCACACGCCCCTCAAACGTGCCTGTCTGCCAGTTCCAGCACACTCGCATTTGTCTTTGCGACAACATAAATTATTATACTACTTTTTCTTATGTTTGTCAACACTTTTTTTAAAAAAATAATTTTTTTTAAATTTTACAGGAATGCGGAAAAAATATGAGGATTCTTATAAATTCCTTTCGCATGGTCTTAAACGCAAGGAACACATTTCATTGTGATTTAATGAAATGTGTTCGGATGTGTTTGATTTGGCAGGGGCAGAAGGACTTGAACCCTCGGCACTCGGTTTTGGAGACCGATGCTCTACCAACTGAGCTATACCCCTATATGAAACGAACAAATAATATTTTAACATATGGGTCAAAAAAAGTCAATAGTTTTTTTCTAAAAAATATAAAAGTTTTTTCCGAAACACAATTCTTTATAACAAAATAATAACTTTGATAAAAAAATATCAAGCATTAACAAATTTTTAAAAAAAAGCTTCATAAATTTGTTAAAAAACGGTTAAAACAAATTTTGAGTAATATATTGAATTATTGATAAAAGTGGTGTATAATAACCTGTAGAGGTGATAAATGGTGATATACTTTGACAATGCGGCAACAACGGCCGTAAAACCTGAAGTGCTGGAGGCAATGCTTCCATTTTTTAAAGACTGCTACGGGAATCCGTCTTCTATATTCTATTCAAAGGGAAGAGAAGCGGGTGAAGAAGTTGCAAAGGCACGAAAGAGCATAGCAGGTTGTTTGGGCTGCAAAGATACGGAGATATTTTTTACGTCCTGCGGAAGCGAGGCGGATAACTGGGCGATAAAAGGTATTGCTCAGGCATATAAGTCAAGAGGAAAAAACAAGATTATAACATCTCAGATAGAGCATCATGCGGTTATAAATACGTGCAAATTTTTGGAGAAAAACGGATTTGAGGTTGTATATCTGCCTGTTGACGAATACGGTACGGTAAGTGCGGATGCACTGCGCGAAGCAGTTGATGATAAAACGGCGCTCGTTTCGGTTATGTATGCAAACAATGAAATAGGCACAATAGAACCTATCGAGGAACTTTGCAAAATTGCTCATGAAGCCGGAGCGCTTTTCCACACGGATGCGGTTCAGGCGGTGGGCGCTGTTCCGATAGATGTTAAAAAACTCGGCGTGGATATGCTCAGCCTTTCCGGACATAAGTTTCATGCACCGAAGGGAATCGGCGCTCTTTATGTGAGAACCGGTATACGGCCCGAAAATCTTATTCACGGAGGAATGCAGGAAAAAGGCAGACGTGCCGGCACGGAAAACACGGCTTATATTGTCGGGCTTGCAAAGGCTCTGGAAATTGCTGTTTCGACAATGGAAGAGAAAACCGCAAGAGTTACGGCAATAAGAGATAAAATCATAAAAGGAATTACGGAAACTATTCCGTATGTAAACCTTAACGGTCATCCGCAAAACAGATTGCCGGGCAATGTTAATTTTTCTTTTAAATATATAGAGGGCGAGTCGCTTCTTTTGTGGCTTGACATAAACGGAATTGCGGTATCAAGCGGTTCGGCGTGTGCTTCGGATTCTCTTGATCCTTCACATGTTCTTTTGGCGACGGGTTTGCCGCACGAAATAGCGCACGGTTCACTCAGAATTAGTATAGGTGACGAAAATACAGAGGAAGAGGCGGACAAGCTTCTTGAGGTTCTTCCGGGAATCGTTCAAAGACTCAGAGAAATGTCGCCGCTTTACGAGAATGTAGAAAAGGAGTAGATTTTTTATGGTATACACAGAGAAAGTAATGGATCATTTCATGCATCCGAGAAATGTAGGCGAAATAGAAAATGCAGATGGCGTAGGTGAAGTCGGCAATGCAAAGTGCGGAGATATAATGAAAATGTATCTCAAAATAAAAGACGACATAATTGTTGATATAAAGTTTAAAACGTTCGGCTGCGGTTCTGCTATAGCAACGAGCAGTATGGCAACGGAGCTTGTTAAAGGAAAAAGTATAGACGAAGCGATGGAGCTTACAAACAAAGCTGTTGTAGAGGCTTTGGGCGGACTTCCGCCGCAGAAAATACATTGCTCCGTACTTGCCGAAGAGGCAATTTATGCGGCTTTGTCCGATTATTGCAAGAAAAACGGCCGTCCCTTGCCGGAGAAAAAATGCAGCGGATGCTGCGGTTCGTGCGGTGCGCACAACCACGAGCACGATGAGGAAAGTAAATAATACAAACACAAGTAAAGATAAGAAACCGCCGTAATACTGACGTTTACGACGGTTTCTTGTAACTATAATATCATAATTATATAGGCGTTATTTTGATGACAGATTGGAGTTTTTATATGAATTTGGTATTGGTTATCGTTTTATTTCTTATCGGTATAGCTCTTATAATCAAAGGCGGAGACGTGTTTGTTGATGCGGCCGCGTGGATTGCGGAGGTTTCAGGTATACCGAAAGTAATAGTCGGCGCTACGGTTGTGAGCCTTGCAACAACACTGCCAGAGATAATAGTTTCGGTTTTTGCGGCTCTTTCGGGAAGCGCTGATATAGCCATAGGCAACGCAATAGGATCTGTTACCGCGAACATCGGGCTTATACTCAGTATCTGCGCTTTGTTCAGTCCTTTTGCAATAAAAAGAAGCGATTATTTGTTAAAAGGAATACTTATGGTGCTCGCGGCGGCATGTATATATATTTTCAGCTTAAAAGGAAGCCTTTCGATACTCGGAAGCATTTTGCTTTTAGCAATATTTATTGTTTTTGTGATAGAAAATATTCGTTCCGCCAAAAGAGATATGATTGAAAGTGATACGGAAAAGCCGGAAGGAAAAGAAATTTGGATTAATGTTATAAAATTTTTGCTCGGAACGGCAGGAATCGTTGTGGGAGCAAGACTTCTGGTTGACAACGGTCAGATTCTTGCGATCCGTCTCGGAATTCCCGAAGCGGTTGTCGGTGTAACGCTTATTGCGATAGGAACATCCCTTCCGGAACTTGTAACTACCATTACGGCAGTGTCTAAAAAACACGGAGCGCTGTCGGTGGGTAATATAATCGGAGCCAATATAATAGATACAACGCTCATTGTGCCGCTTTGCGGATTTGTTTCGGGAGAGGCACTGCCCGCTGCCGCACAGTCGATTATACTCGATATGCCTGTCTGTCTTTTGACGGCAGCAATTGCGATAATTCCGATGCTCATTTGCAAAAAGCTTATGCGGTGGCAAGGCGTTGCTTTGCTCAGCGTATATGCGGCATATCTTTTTGTGATGATTAAATTTTATATCTAAAGGCAGGCTTTTGCCGCCGCAAATTGTGAAACGGAGGTTTTTTTGTGGATTCTTATTGCGAATACATGGTTAGAAAGAAAAAAAGCGGGCGTGATGCAGCAATGACGATTCTAGTAATTTTGCTTGCGCTGATAGTTTCGTATTATGTTCTGGGACTTGGTACGGCAATGATTGAGCGTGGCATACCCGGCTTGCCTAATCTTATGTTTCCGCTCATAGCTCTTGTATGGTGGGGAGCTGTAAAGCTTATAAAAAGATCTAATATTGAATTTGAGTATTCCGTCACGGGAAGTGATTTGGACGTTGACAAAATCACAAACAGAAAAAGCAGAAAGCGCATATTAAACGTAAGCGTCAGAACTTTTGAAATAACAGCACCTTTAAAAGGAGGCATGTTTACGGAAGAATATGATAAACTGCCCTCGGTTGACGCGTCATCTTCTTTGAAAGATGAAAATACATATTTTTCTGTATACAGAAAAGACGGCGCAAAGGGAGTTCTTTTTTACAATCCGAGTGAAAAAATGCTTGACACTTTAAAAAAGTTTCGTCCCGACAGCACTTTTTTGAATTGAGAGGTTATCTTTATGAAGCTTGTTACAGCAAAAGAAATGAGATTTGCCGAGAGAAAGCTTGCTGAGGCCGGGCTTTCGGAGCAGATTCTCATGGAAAATGCCGCAATGGCATTGTTTAATGAAATTATAAAGCAAAACCCGTCCCGTGTGGCGGTTGTGACG
>ENA-OUQH01000509-OUQH01000509.1-human-gut-metagenome-genome-assembly--contig:-NODE-509-length-28512-cov-6.780476_pt1 | contig 28512 bp, 32 predicted proteins | sample MGYA00237948_ERZ548828 | MGnify/ENA primary metagenome ERZ548828 (study PRJEB26490, sample SAMN05194711) | human gut metagenome | biome: terrestrial biome; feature: human-associated habitat; material...
TTTATTATATCACACTTGGCGGTATCTGGCACTCTTTTCTGTGCGGTATTGCCTTAAGATAGATCGCCAGAAAATCAGCCAGCGTCGTGGACGTGCGCATGCCGATGATGTAGATGTGCTTTGCGGACAGGATCATATCGACCGCCTGATTGAAGTAATCCTGATCGATCTCGTCGAGCGTGGCCTGAAGGTTATTGATGTCGGCACGCAGCACCGCTTTGAGTACATCATGCCCGTCCATGGTGCTCTCAGCCGCCTCGATGCGCTCGACCGAGGTCAGGCGGTTGCGCACGATCTCCTGCAGCGCTTTTTTCATGCCGGGATAGCCCCGATAGCCAAGGTCGGCCGCAAAGCGCACGACGGTCGACTCACTCACGCCGGTCACTTCGCCGAGGCGCGCAGCCGTCATGAAAGCCGCCTTATCATAGTTCTTGAGAATAAACTGCGCGATCGTCCGCTGCCCCTTCGAAAAGGAGGGAAATTTATGTTCCAAAACAGACAATATATCCATTTCCATATGTTCACCTTGCAAATACGCATTTTTTGCTGCTATGTCGCAGCGTATTTTTATATTTTAAGCAAATGCCGGGTATTTTGCAAGTCACATCTGCAACTTTTGCGCGAAAAACTTGCATAAACTTCCTTGCCTCAAAGGTGCGATTTTAGGTAGGCGACCTCCTTGTCGGTCAATTCCCGCCACCGGCGCGGCGCGAGTGTGCCGAGGCGCAGCTCTCCCTCCGCCACGCGCACAAGGCGCAGCACGCGCAGACCCGCGAGCGCGCACAGGCGGCGCACCTGCCGGTTGCGTCCCTCATGGATCGTGACGGACAGGCGGTCAGGCGCGAGCACCGTCACCTCCGCCGGGCGGACGCGATAGCCCTCCAGCTCCGTGACGGCGTGCATGACCTCTGCTGCCGCTGCAAGATCGCCGCCCGCAACGTCGACCTCATACGTCTTGGTGATCTCGTGCGACGGGTGCATGAGGCAGTTTGCGATCTCGCCGTCATTCGTCAAAATGAGCAGCCCCTCGGAATCCAGATCCAGCCGGCCGACCGGATACAGCCGCTCCCCCGCCGAGGCCACGAGATCCGCCACCGTTTTGCGGCCGCGCTCGTCATGCAGCGTCGTGACATAGCCGCGCGGCTTATTGAGCATTATGTACCGCTTCGGCGCTCTGGACGGCAGCGGACGGCCGTCAATGCAGATGACGTCGGTCTCCGGGTCTGCCTGCGCGCCGAGCTGTGCAACGCAGCCGTTGACGGTCACGCGGCCTGCGGAGATCATTGTCTCCGCCGCACGGCGGGACGCAACGCCCGCCTCAGAAATGCACTTTTGCAGCCGCTGCTGCATGGTCATCACCTCAAAATTCAGGATAGTAAGCGGAAAAATACCGGCTGACGCGCGTCCACAGGCGGCCGAGCCGTGCGAGCGGCGTGATCTTCACATCCGGGTCGAGCGCCGCGGGTTCGGCATAGCAGAGCGCCACGGAGACGCTTTGCCCATCCGGCCCGGTCGCCGTCAGCGTGCCCGCCCGCGTCCCTTGCTGCACCGGTGCAAACGCAAAGCGCGGCAGCTCCGCTGTGAGCGTCACCGTGTCCTCCGGACGCAGGAGCAGATAAGCCTCCTGTTCCGGTGTTACCGCGCAGACCTGCTCCGCGCCGGAGAGCACCGGAACGGCATACACCGGCGTATCTCCGACGACGGCGCGATACGCATAGTTTGCAAACGCCCAGTCGAGCAGGCGCGTGTGATCATTCCAGTCATCCGGATCTGACAGCGTCACGCAGACAAAGCGCGTCGCGCCGCGCTGTGCACAGGACACAAGCGTGCGTCCGGACGCCTTCGTGTAGCCGGTCTTGACGCCGACCGCGCCGTCATAGCAGCGCAGCAGCCGGTTGTGATTGACGAGCGTTTGCCCTCCGATAGTCGCGCGCTCGGTGGCCACGATGGTACAAAATGTGTCGTTCGCCATAGCCGCACAGGTGAGCGCCGCCATGTCGCGCGCCGTGGAATAATGCCCCTCGGCATCCAAGCCGTTGGGGTTTTGAAAGGCGCTGCCGGTCATGCCGAGCGCACGCGCCTTATCGTTCATCATGTCTGCAAATGCCTGCACCGAGCCCGCCGTGTGGCATGCGAGCGCGAGCGCGGCGTCATTGCCGGACACGAGCATCATGCCGTAGAGCAGCTCCTCGACCGTATACGTCTCTCCGGCGCGCAGATACATCGACGACCCCTCGACCGCCGTGTATTCCGGCAGGATCTCGACCGATTCCTCGAGCGCACAGTGCTCGAGCACGACAAGCGCCGTCAGGATCTTTGTCGTGCTGGCGATGCCGAGGCGTGCGTCCGCATTCTTTTCATAGAGCACCGTTCCGGTCTCGGGATGCACGACGATGGCGGCCTGTGCCGTATTGTCCGTCCCGGCAGCGTAGGCGCGCGGCGCACACGGAAAGAGCATGGCGAGCGCGCACAGGAGCGCAAATATCGTCCGTTTCAAAACAAGCACCACCCTTTTGAAGTTTCGGGCGGTGCTTATTATGGGCGCTCAGAGCGTGGATTATGCTTTGTCGGCCTTGCGCTGGTCGATGAACCGGTCGATGCGGTCAAAGACCTGCGGGGTCATGTCGATGAGCCGGTCGAACGTGTTCGAGGCGGGCGGCATGACGTTGAGCATACGCACATTGCCGTCCTTGACGATCAGAAAGCCCATCGGCTCGACCTTGACGCCTGCGCCGCTGCCGCAGCCGACGCCGTTTTTGTTCTCCTTCATCGGAAACTCTGACCCGCCGCTGGCAAAGGCGAAGCTGACGCGGGAGAGCGGAATGAGCGTGATGTCGTCCGGCGTCGTGATCGGTTCGCCGACGACGGTGTTCGTGTCCACCATTTCCTTGATCTTGCTCATAGTCGCAGTCATGACTGCGCTGATTTGATTATCCATTGCTGACCTTCCTTTCCTGCGTGTCCGGCGCGGTCTTTGCACGCGCGGCGCGAGCCTTCTTTGCCTGCAGCTTTTGCTTCAGATATCCGACGCCGAATATGAGCGCGACGGCGACGATCTGCCCGATACGGATCGTGCAGACGATGCGTGCGTCGATGCGCGGACGCTCTGCGTCAAAATCCACGCCGGTCTGAATGTCCCGCTCGTCGATGCACAGCGTCCGCTCAGCCAGCGGCGTGAGCGCGCCAAGTGCGGCGTTGACGCAGCCGAACGCCAGAGCCGTGTCATACGGGTCGGGCGCGCCGGACACGAACACCAGCCGCAGCAGCCGCACGTGCAGCTTCTGCCGCAGACGATCGAGCGCCTGCAAGCCGAGCTCCGCCAGCTTGAGCAGTGTCTGCGCGTCCGGCGGCGCAGACTTTTTCTTTGCTTTTTTCTTCTTCGGTTTCTTGGTTTTTGCCTTCCCGGGCTTTGCATCCGGCGCCTTCGGCAGCAGGTGCAGCCGCGCCGGACCGATGCGCGCCGCAAGGGAAAACGCTCCCTCGGCATACGCCGCATCCACGCCGACCGGCAGCAGATTCAGCAGCGTCAGCGCCAGCGCGATCGCCAGGATGATCCACAGGGCCGTCAATCGGCATCACTCCCCTGTCGGTTTTTCCTCCGTGTCGGTCAGCACCATCTGTTCGCCGCGGCCGCGCAGCTCCGAGATGGCCTGCTCAAGCTTTTCCGCGCCCCCATCGGACGACAGATCCGGAAGCACAGGCAGCTCGTCGAGCGACTGCATACCCATGGTGCGCAAAAACAGCGCGCTCGTGCGGTACAGTGACGGGCGGCCGGGTGCATCGAGCTTGCCGCAGGACTCAATGAGCCCGCGCTCCAGCAGTGTCGTGACCGTGTAGGCGCTGTCCACGCCGCGCACCTGATCGACATATGCGCGCGTGACCGGCTGAAAATACGCCACGATCGCCAGCACCTCCAGCGCCGGCTGCGAGAGCCTGGGCGGCTTTCGCTGCTCCAGCGTGCGTCGGATGTAGTCGGCATACTCCGGTGCGGAACAAAGCTGCAGCAGATCGTTCATCTGCACCAGGCGCATACCGCAGCGGTTTTCCTCATACGCCGCAGCAAGTTCCTTGGCAGCCGAGATGATCGTCTGCGTCTGCTCGCCGGTGACGAGCGCGATGCGCGACGCCGGCACGGGATCGCCCGCTGCAAATAAGATGGCCTCAATGACCGAAAGCAATTCGTCGTGTTCCATAAAATTTCTCACTCAACAATGGATTCCAGAATATCGTCCGTCGTGCCGCCCGTGAAGCTTGCAACGTATTCACCGTTTTGCTCCGAGAGCATCAGGTGACCGAGGCTGCACAGCTCGAGCACGGACAAAAAGGTCGCCACGATCTCGCTGCGGCTCGCGCACTGACCGTAGAGCGCATTGAGCGGCATGCTCCCCCGCTCACGCAGCTCGTCAATGAGCGTGCGGCACTTATCGCGCACACTGTAGATGATGCGCTTGGGCGCTGCCAGCTGCAGCGTATCCGTAGACGCTGCACCACCGCGCGTAAAAACGGACAGCAGCGCGCGCAGAAGATCGGCTTCCTCGATGCGGTAGCGATACTCCCCCGCCGCCTTCGGCAGCGGCTCCGGCGGGCGCGACAGATAGTGCAGTCCGGTCTGCGCCGCGGCCTCGAGCATCGGCGTGACGGTCTTGACCGCCGCATACGTATCCTTGCACTTGAGCTGCTCGAGCGAGGCAATGAGCTGCTCAAGCTCCGTGACCTCCTTCTCCTCGGTGAGGAGCATACGCGTCTTGATATAAAGCAGATACGACGCCATCTGCACAAACTCGCTCGCGATCTCGAGATCGAGCTTTTCCATGGCGTTGAGGTACTCCAGATACTGATCGAGGATGTCCGAGATCTTGATGTCGCGGATCTCGATCTTATTCTTCGACAGCAGCAGCAGGATCAGGCTCAGCGGACCTTCAAAATCCGCCATCTCGCTCTTGTCATGGATGATGCCCTCGAGAAAATAAGTTGGATCGCCCGGCTTAGCCGAAGATGCCGATAAGTTCATAGCCCCACTCCGCAAATACAAAGAGTTTGTCAAACACGGCCTCCGTCACCGTGGTGAGCGGCTTGCCGAGCACGCCGGTCGCGACCAGCACGAGCAGCAGGATCATCCCATAGCGCTCATAGCGCATCAGCTTTGCATAGGCCGCGTCGGGCAGCAGCGCAAAGAGCACCTTCGACCCGTCGAGCGGCGAGACCGGGATGATGTTGAAAATGGCCAGCGCCAGACTGATGTACGCCGTCAGCCAGATCATATCCAGCAAAAACTGTACTGAGTACAGCGCCCGGTACAGCAGGCCGTACAGAAACAGAAACACCAGCGCGAGCAGCACATTGGATGCCGGCCCGGCCAGCGCCGTAAGCGCCATGCCGCGCTTGGGATTGCGAAAGCGCATCATGTTCACCGGTACGGGCTTCGCCCAGCCGAACTTGAACACGACCATCATCAGCAGGCCCATCATGTCGATATGTTTGAGCGGGTTGAGCGTGAGACGCCCGGCGTCCTTCGCCGTCGGATCGCCGAGGCGATACGCGACCCAGCCGTGCGACACCTCGTGAAACGTGATGCACAGCAGCGCCGGAACGACCGACAGCACGATATTGAGCAGATATGACCAGTCGAGCCCGTTCCAGATCGATTGCAGTGTGTTCACGCACGCACCTCCCATTCCTACAAAGTTGCATTATAGCAAGTCCCCGTCAAAAAAACAAGTGCAGAGCGCGCAATCGCACGCTCTGCACAGCGTTTTTGATTCAGCCAACGGCACGCAGGATCTCCCCGAGCAGCGCCTCGCGCCCGGTGCCCTTCTCCGCCGAAAACGGCAGCAGCACCGCGTCATCCGGCAGCAAAAGCGTCGCGCGGATGCGCGCGAGATTCGGCTCGATCTCCGACTTTTTGAGCTTGTCGCACTTGTTGGCCACGACGACCATCGGGCAGCCGGTGGAATGGAACCACGCGGCCATCGTCTCATCATCCGCCGTGGGTTTGTGGCGGGCATCGACGATCATGACGCCGAGCGTGATGCGCGCAGGGTCAGCGAAGAAATCCTCCATGAGCTTGCCCCAGCGGTCGCGCTCCGTTTTGGCAACGCTGGCATAGCCGTAGCCCGGCAGGTCGACAAAGTACGCCCGGCGGTCGATGCAAAAATAATTGACATGGACGGTCTTACCGGGCTGCGAGCCGACGCGGGCAAAATTTTTGCGGTTGAGCAGCCGGTTGATGACCGAGGACTTGCCGACGTTCGACTTGCCGGCAAAGACGATGCACGGCAGGTCAGCCGCCAGAAAGCCGGACGGGCTGACGGCAGACTTGAGAAACTCCGCCTTATTCAGGTTCAGGGTCGGCATATGCTCACCTCACTGGCGCAGATTGACGTTCGCGGTATCGGCGTGCGCGTCGGAATGCGCCGCCTTGACGGCCGCGGCAAACCGGCGGCCGAACGCAACGTCGAGGATCTTATCCACATGGTCGGTCGTGACGAACTTGAGCGCGCTGCGCACGGTCGGGTCGATCTCTTCCAGATCCTTTTCGTTCTCACGCGGGATGATGACCGTCGTGATGCCGATGCGCATGGCAGCCATCGTCTTTTCCTTTAGGCCGCCGATCGGCAGGATACGGCCGCGCAGCGTGATCTCACCCGTCATGGCAAGATCGCGGCGCACGGGCGTATTCGTGAGCGCGGAGATGACCGCGATGCAGATCGTGATGCCGGCCGACGGACCGTCCTTCGGTACGGCGCCCTCCGGGAAGTGGATGTGGATATCCTTGTTCTTATAAAACTCTGGGTCGATGCCGAGCAGCTGCGCACGGCTGCGGATATAGGTGACGGCGGCCTGCGCCGACTCCTTCATGACGTTGCCGAGGTTGCCGGTCAGTTCGAGCTTGCCCGTGCCGTCGAGCACGGCGACTTCGACATCGAGCACTTCCCCGCCGACGGACGTCCACGCAAGGCCGCGCACGAGCCCGACCTCATCCTGTGCATAGACGCGCTCCGGCTCATAGCGCGCGGGGCCGAGATAATTGGCCACGCTGCCGGCGCGCAGCTGCACGCTCTTGCACTCGCCGAGCGCGATGCGCTTGGCGGTCTTGCGGCAGACGGCAGCAAGGCTGCGTTCGAGCACACGCACACCGGATTCGCGCGTATAGAGCGTGATGATCTCGCGGATGGCATCGTCGCTCACGCGCAGCTGCGCCTGCTTGAGACCGTGCTTTTTGCGCTGCTTGGGCAGCAGGTGCTGCTTTGCGATCTGGAGCTTTTCCTCATCGGTATAGCTCGAGAGTTCAATGACCTCCATGCGGTCGAGCAGCGGGCGCGGGATGGTGTCGAGCGTGTTTGCCGTGAGCACGAAAAACACGTCCGACAGGTCGACCGGGATCTCCATGAAGTTATCCCGGAAGTGATCGTTCTGCTCCGCGTCGAGTACCTCAAGCAGCGCCGAGGACGGGTCGCCGCGGTAATCGCTGCCGAGCTTGTCGATCTCATCGAGCACCATGACGGGGTTCATGCTGCCGGCGATGGTCAGACCGTTGATGATGCGGCCGGGCATCGCGCCGACATACGTCTTGCGGTGGCCGCGGATCTCCGCCTCATCGTGCACGCCGCCGAGGGAAATGCGCGAGAGCTTGCGGTTCGTGGCATGGGCAATGCTCATGGCGATGCTCGTCTTACCCGTGCCCGGAGGGCCGACCAGACACAGCACGCCGCCCTTGACATCGGGCGCGAGCTGGCGCACGGCCAGATACTCCGTGATGCGGTCCTTGACCTTTTCGAGGCCAAAATGCTCATCATCGAGCACCTTGCGCGCAGCGCGCACATCGAGCCGTTCCTCGGTGCGGGTGTTCCACGGCAGCTCGAGGCAGACATCCAGATAGTTGCGGATAACGGACGCCTCCGACGAGCCGAACGGCTGCTTTTTGAGCCGGTCGACTTCCTTGAGCAGACGCTGCTCAGACTCCTCCGGCAGGTGCAGCGCCTGGATCTTCTCCCGATAGGCGGCGCTCTCGGAGTCGGGGTCGTCCGCCTCGCCGAGCTCTGCCTGAATGATCTTCATCTGCTCGCGCAGCAGATACTCCTGCTGCGTCTGGTTGAGACGATCCTGCGCCGCCTCCTCAAGCTGATGCTGCAGGCCGAGCACACTCGTCTCATGCAGCAGCATTTTCGACAGCAGCACAAGCCTGCGGCTCGGCCGCGTCTGCTCAAGCAGCTCCTGCTTCTGCTCGGGACGCAGAAATACGTGCTGCGCGATAAAATTCGACACAAAGCCGGCGTTCGTGCTGCCGAGCACCGTGATGACTGACTCCGGCGCCATGTTGCCGGACACGGTCACATAGGCATCAAACAGGTTGCAGCAATGGCGGATGAGTGCTTCGATCCGCGCGGTCTTGCGCTCGGCGACGTCCGGCATCGGTTCGACCTCCGCCACAAAACAGGGCATATCGGTGCGCACGGCCAGCGTCCGGCCGCGCTCGATGCCCTCGGCCATGACGCGGACGGTCTTGCTGCCGGGCTGCTTCATCATCTGCTTGATGCGGCAGACCGTGCCCACACCGTAGACGTCCTCCGGGGTGGGGATATCCGTCGCAATGTCGATCTGCGGCACCAGATAAATGATCTGATCGTCACTCATGGCCATGTTCAGCGCCGCGATGGACATACTGCGCTCGACCTCAAAGGTCAGCATCATGCCCGGGAACACGGTCAGGCCGCGCAGCGCCATCATCGGCAGGCTGCGCCGGTCGGTAAATTCCACATGATCCATAGAAGTTGTGTTATCCATTCAGATTCCTCTTTCGCTCAGGGGTACAGGGGTGCAGTCAGCGCCGGCTCACTGCTCCCGATGCTCGATGCGCGGCGGCTCGGTGCCGTCCACGCACGCTGCGGTAATGGTGATCTTGCTGATCGTCGGGTCGGACGGCACGGAATACATCAGATCCGTCATGACGCCCTCCATGACGCTGCGCAGGCCGCGCGCGCCGATCTCCATCGCGATCGCCTTATCCGCAATTCTGCCCAGCGCCTCATCCTCAAATTCCAGCTCAACGTCATCAAACTGCATCAGCGCCTGATACTGCTTGGTCAGGGCGTTTTTGGGCTCTTTGAGAATGCGCACCATATCCTCACGGCTGAGGCTCGCCAGCGCCGTGATGACCGGCATGCGGCCGATCAGTTCCGGGATGATGCCGAACTTCAGCAGATCATGCTGCTGCACATTCTTCATGATCTCGGTCAGGTTGCGCTCCTTGGCGCTCTGGATCTCGGCGCCGAAGCCCATGGACTTTTTGTCCATGCGGCGCTCGATGATCTTATCCACGCCGTCAAACGCGCCACCGCAGATGAAGAGGATGTTCGTCGTATCGACCTGAATAAACTCCTGCTGCGGGTGCTTGCGCCCGCCCTGCGGCGGGACGTTTGCGACCGTGCCCTCAAGCAGCTTGAGCAGTGCCTGCTGCACGCCCTCGCCGGAGACGTCGCGCGTGATGGACGTGTTCTCGCTCTTGCGGGCGATCTTGTCGATCTCGTCGATATAAATAATGCCGCGCTGCGCACGCTCGACGTCAAAGTCCGCCGCCTGCAGCAGCTTGAGCAGGATGTTCTCCACATCCTCACCGACATAGCCGGCCTCGGTGAGCGTGGTCGCATCCGCAATGGCAAACGGCACGTCGAGCATCTTGGCCAGCGTCTGGGCGAAGAGCGTCTTACCGCTGCCGGTCGGTCCGATGAGCAGGACGTTGCTCTTTTGCAGCTCGACGTCACTGTCCTGATCGCCGCGCAGGATGCGCTTATAGTGGTTATACACCGCCACGGACAGCACCACCTTGGCACGGTCCTGGCCGATGATATAGTCATCGAGCGTCGCACGCATCTCAGCCGGCTTCGGCAGCTGGTCGCGCCGGAGCGTGACCTGTGCCGTAGAGACGCTCTCGGGCTCATAGCCCTCGTCGATGATGCTCATGCAAAGGCGCACGCACTCATCGCAGATATAGACGCCGTTACCGGCAACAAGCCGGTTTACCAGCGACTGCGGTTTCCCGCAAAAAGAGCAGCGCACGCTCTTTTTTTCGTCATTTCTGGCCATAAAAACCTCACATTTTCTACATTTGAAACAGGGAGGGAACGGCGGTTCCCTCCCCTGACAGATTATCGCTTATAGATGACCTTGTCCACCAGACCGTAGGCCTGTGCTTCCTCTGCGGTCATGAAGTTATCGCGCTCGCAGTCCTCGGCGATGGTCTCGACCGGCTTGCCGGTGTTGTCCGCGAGGATGTGATTGAGGCGATCCTTGATGCGCAGGATCTGCCGTGCCTGGATCTGAATGTCCGTGCACTGACCCTGACTGCCGCCGGAAGGCTGATGGATCATGATCTCCGAGTTCGGCAGCGCCAGACGCTTGCCCTTCGCGCCGGATGAGAGCAGGAATGCGCCCATCGACGCAGCCAGGCCGACACAGATGGTGGAAACATCCGCCTTAATGTACTGCATGGTGTCATAGATGGCGAGACCCGCAGTCACACTGCCGCCGGGGCTGTTGATATAAAACTGGATGTCCTTATCGGGATCCTGCGCCTCCAGATACAGCAGCTGCGCCACGATCAGGCTGGCGGTGGTGTCATTGACCTCCTCGGACAGCATGATGATGCGGTCGTTGAGCAGGCGGGAAAAAATGTCATACGAGCGTTCCCCGCGGGAGGTCTGCTCGACAACGTACGGTACTAAACTCATGGTACGCTCCTTTCGGTGTTTCGCTTATCCAAGAGAGCATAACCGTTCTGCCCGGAATCCAAACAGCTTTCGGGGAATTACTCGGCTGCCTCTTCCTTGGCCTCAGCGGGCTCTTCCTTCGCCTCGGGCTCCTTGTCCACCGCGGTGTCGCGGATGAGCTGGGCAGCCTTGCGGCGCTTCATATCCAGAACGATGATCTTCTCGTCAACGTACTGCTTGATCTGGTCGACTTCCATCTTGTACTCGTCGGCCATCTTCTGGTACATCTCGTCGAGCTCGCCCTCGCCGAGCTCGATGTTCTCTGCCTTGACGATCGCATCGAGCAGCAGATCGGTGCTGATCTCAAACATGGCCTGCGGGCGCATGATCTCCTGGAAGGTCTTCTCGTCGAGACCCATGGAGGCGAGCACCTGCTCACGGGTGAGCTCGGGGCTGACACCCATGGTGGAGATGTAGTTGCGCAGCTGCTCATCGAGCTTGGCCAGAACCATGGGCTCAGGGATCTCGACGGTCATGTTGTCAACGGCAGCCTTCATGAGGCGGGTCGCGTAATCGGACTCCTGCTCCTCGTTGAACTGCTTCTCCAGATCCTCACGGACGTGGTCGCGGTACTCGGCGATGGTCTCGTAGTCGGAGATGTCCTTCGCCAGCTCGTCGTCCAGCTCCGGAAGCTCAGGCTCCTTGACGCTCTTGACGGTGACCTTGAAGGTGGCCTCCTTGCCGGCCAGCTCCGCAACATAGTTCTCGGGGAAGGTGACGACGACATCGCGCTCGTCGCCGGCCTTCATGCCGACGATCTGCTCCTCAAAGCCGGGCACAAACGTGTTCGAGCCAAGCTCGATGTCATAGTTCTCAGCCGTGCCGCCGTCGAACTGCTCACCGTCGATGAAGCCGGCAAAATCGATCGTGGTGTGGTCGCCCAGCTTCGCCTCGCGCTCAACGTCGATCAGACGGGCGTTGCGCTTCTGGACATTCCGCATCTCCTCATCGACCTTGCTCTCGTCGAACGTCTCATGATTCTGGGGGACTTCAAGGCCCTTGTACTGGCCGAGGACGACCTCGGGATAGACGGCGACCTCAAAGGTGTAGATGAGCTCCTTGTCGTCGTTGATCTGCTGATCGAGCAGGCTGGGCGCGCCGACGCACTCAAAGCCGCACTCGGCACGGCCGGCCTCAAAAGCCTCCTGCGCCAGCGTCTCGATGGCTTCGGGATAGAACACGTCCTTGCCATACATGCCCTCGATGACGGCGCGCGGCGCCTTGCCCTTGCGGAAGCCGGCCACATAGAGCTGGCTTTTGTTCTTTTTATATACTTCGTTGACCGCGTTATCAAACACGTCGGCCGGGACCTTCACCTCAAAGGTCGCCATATTCTTTTCTTTCTTTTCGATGTTCTGGATGTTCATTGGATTTCCTCCTCTAATCATTTATCGCCGGGTATCTTGTGTACATGAAAATTGGTATGAAAGAACATGCCTAAATACTATAACAGATTCGCATCTCAAAATCAACACCTGTTTCACGGGAGAATCCTGCGCGGACAAAAGGAAATGTAGTCCGCCGACAGCAGCCGAAACTCCGTATCATGATACATCCCCTGAAAGGCGCTGCGGCAGCCGCGGCTGTGGATATGCCCGTAACAGCACAGCGGCACATGGTAGGCATCGAGCAGTGCCAAGATCTCCGGGCACTCATAGCCCAGATACTTCGGCGGGTAGTGCAGAAAGACAAGCTTGGTCTTGTCCCCCGCCGCCTTGAGCGACGCCTCGAGACGGCCGACCTCGCGCAGCATGATCTTGCGGTCATGCGCCTTGCCCTTGGCCTCCTCATAAAACCAGCCGCGCGTGCCGCAGATGGCATAGTCGCCGTAAAAATAGCAGTTGTTGTTCAGAATATCCATGGTGTGCATGTCATGTGCCTCGAAAAAATCGTAGGCTTTTTTCGCCGTGCTCCACCAGAAGTCGTGGTTGCCCTTGAGCAGGATCTTTTTCCCGGGCAGCGCCTCGATAAACTGAAAGTCCGGCAGCGCCTGCTCCATCGTCATGCCCCACGCGAGATCGCCGCAGAGCACGCAGACATCGTCGTCATGCAGCGCCGAGAAGCCGAGCCGGATCTTTTCCACATAGTTTTCCCACGGCCCACCAAACACGTCCATGGGCTTGTCAGCGCCCAAGGACAGATGCAGGTCGCCGATCGCATACAATGCCATTTGCGTTCCTCCGTATATTTCGCGCCCCGCCGCACACAATAGATCTGACCGGCAAGGCCGGAATCTGATCTGGAGGCACGATCATGAGCGACCATACCAAAGACTGCTGTGAGCACAATGTCGCGTGCGATGTGAGCAACTGCGCCTACAATGCCGACGGCAAGCGCTGCCACGCGAACCACATTCAGGTCAAAAACACGCAGGGCACCTGTTCCTGCAAGGATGAGACGTTTTGCAGTACCTTTACCAAGAAAGGCAGTGCGGCGTTCTGACCCGACGGACGGGTCTCCCCGTCCGTTACATATTCTTTCGTTATTTCAGGAATTCGTCCACCGTGTGCAGCATCTGCGTCCGATCCACGCAGCCGCCGAAGCGCACCGGGCGCGCATCCAGGCCAGTCAGCGGCGCGGGCGCATCGATCTGTGTCTCGCAGGTCAGGCGGCGGATCAGCTCCGGACCAAAGGCGTCAGCCGTGCCGCCGATGCCGCGCAGCACCTGATCGCAGAACTTGAAGGGGCTCGCCGTAGACACGACGACCGCTGGGGCGGCATCGCCGGTCTCGCGGCGGTACTCGTCGAGCACGTGGTAGGCGACAGCCGTGTGCGTATCGATCAGATAGCGGTGGTCGCGCCATGCGCGGCCGATCTTCTCGCGCGTCTGGATGTCGTTGCAGCAGCCGCCGGCAAACGTCTCGCGGATCTTGGCGAGCAGCGCATCGGAGACGGTATACCGCCCCTGCTCACGCAGCTGCTGCATATAGCCCGCGACCTCCGTGTCGCTGCCGCAGAGGGAATAGAGCAGCCGCTCGAGGTTGCTCGACACGAGGATATCCATCGACGGGGACGCCGTAGTGTGAAACGGACGGTTTTTGTCATACGTGCCGGTGCGGATGAAATCCGTGAGCACGTTGTTGGCATTGGACGCGCAGACGAGCTTGCCCGCCGGCAGACCCATCTGCTTTGCGTACCAGCCGGCGAGAATGTCGCCGAAGTTGCCGGTCGGCACGACGAAGTTGAGCTTGTCGCCCATTGCGATCATACCGCCGTTGACGGCATCGCAATATGCCGAGAAATAATAGACGATCTGCGGCAGCAGACGGCCCCAGTTGATGGAGTTGGCGGAGGACAGGAACCAGCCGCGCTGCGAGAGCGCATCGGCAAACGCCTTGTCGCCGAAGATCTGCTTGACGCCGGTCTGCGCGTCGTCAAAATTGCCGCGCACCGCGCTGACCGCGACATTGCCGCCGGTCTGCGTGACCATCTGCAGGCGCTGGATCTCCGACACGCCGCTGTAGGGATAAAACACGAGGATCTTCGTGCCCGGCACATCGGCGAAGCCCTGCAGAGCGGCCTTGCCGGTATCGCCCGAAGTGGCGACGAGAATGCACACCTGCCGCTGCTCGCCGCACTTTTTCAGGCTCGCCGTGAGCAGGTACGGCAGGATCTGCAGCGCCATGTCCTTGAACGCGCAGGTCGGCCCATGCCAGAGCTCGAGAAACGCGGTAGTATCATCGAGCCGGCGCAGCGGCGCAACGGCCGCATCGTCAAACTGGCTGCCGTAGGCTGCGGCAGTGAAGTGCGCGAGCTCCTCATCGGAAAACTCGCTCAAAAACGGGCGCATGATCTCGACGGCGCGCTGCTGATACGTCATGCCGCACAGCGCCTGAAGCTGCTGCGCAGACACTTCCGGCAGCGTCTCCGGCACGAACAGACCGCCGTCGGGCGCGAGGCCGCAGGCGATCGCCTGCGCGGCGGAAACAATGTGCTGATGGTCTCTTGTGCTGAAATAGTTCATATCCGATCCCTCATTATTCAAATGCATTTTCGATCTGATTGATCCTGCGCTGGCGGCGCGGCGTGTCCGCATCGCCGTAGATCTCGATCACGTCAAAGCGCGGCTGCAGCGGTGTCTCATGTTCCGCCAGCCAGAGCGACGCCGCCGTGCGGATGCGCGCCTGCTTTGCCGGTGTCACATAAGCGCCTGCGCGCACGAACCGGTCGGACGCGCGCAGCTTTACCTCCACGAACACGACATAGTGCCGGTCGGAGGCGATGATGTCGATCTCGCCGAAGCGACAGCTATAGTTGCGCGCGAGGATGCGATACCCGTGCCGGCGCAGGTAGGCCGCCGCGTAGTCCTCACCCCACGCGCCGCGCGTTCCCCTGACTGCACCGGCCATGTCAGTGCATCTTCTTCAGGAACGACGGCCGGTGGATGGGACACGGCCCATATTCCCGGATGGCAGCGTAATGTGCCGCCGTACCGTAGCCCTTGTGCTTTTCAAATCCGTACTGCGGGTAAGTCTGCGCCATGCCGCGCATATAGCGGTCACGCGTGACCTTGGCGAGCACGGAGGCTGCCGCGATATCGGCGCACTTGCCGTCGCCGCCGACGACGCAGCGGCTCGGCACGGTGATGCCGGTGCTGCGGTTGCCGTCGATGAGCGCAAGCCCCGGCTGCGGCGCAAGCTGCGCGATGGCGCGGTTCATGGCCAGAAACGTCGCACCGAGGATGTTGTATTCCTCGATCTCCTCCACGGTCGCAAACGCGATGCCGTAGCTGAGCGCCTGCGCGCGGATGGTGTCATAGAGCGCCTCACGCTTTTTCTCCGAGAGCTTTTTGGAGTCGTTCAATCCCGGGATCACCAGCCCCGGCGGCAGCATCACCGCCGCCGCGCACACTGGCCCTGCCAGCGGGCCGCGCCCGGCCTCATCCACGCCGCACAGCGGCTGCGTGTCGGGGGTGCAGAGCTCTGCCTCCAGTGTCCACAAATCGACCTGCGTCATGCTTCCGCCTCCGGCATCTCAAGCGTGATGCGGCCGAGCTTGCCGCCGCGGTATTCATCGAGCAGAACGCCCGCCATGCGCTCGAGGTCATACTCCCCGCCGGAGATGAGGAAGCCGCGCTTTTTCGCCGCCTGCTCCAGCAGCTCAAAGCCATTGCACGCGGGGTCCGGGCGGAACTTATAGCGCTGCTCCACCGCGTCGGGGTAAAACTTTGCGAGCCGGAGCATGAAGTTTGCCGCCAGCGTCTCGCGGTCGAGCACCTCTGCCTTGATCGCGCCGGTAATGGCCAGCAGCTCGCCGACCTCCTGACTGTCAAAGCGCGGCCAGAGGATACCCGGCGTGTCCAGCAGCTCCAGTCCCTGATCGACCGTGATCCACTGCTTGCCGCGCGTGACGCCCGGCCGGTCGCCGGCGGCGGCTGCCTTGCGCCGCGCCACCTTATTGATAAACGTGGATTTGCCCACATTCGGGATGCCGAGCACCATGACACGCATCGCGCGCCCGACCTGCCCCTTGGCGGCATACGCCTCGATCTTATCGTGCAGTGCCGTGCGCACCGCACCGGAAAAGCCGTTAACGCCCTTGCCGCTGCGGCTGTCGGTCTCGAGCACGGTCATGCCCTGCCGCTGAAAAACGGCGCGCCACCGCGCCGTCGCCTTCGGGTCGGCGAGGTCGGTGCGGTTGAGCACGACGATGCGGGGCTTATCGCCCGCGAGACGGTCGATGTCCGGGTTGCGGCTCGCCATCGGGATGCGCGCATCGAGAATTTCACACACGGCGTCGACCTGCTTCATGTGCTCCTCAATCATGCGCTGCGCCTTGGTCATATGCCCCGGAAACCACTGGATATTCAGTTTTTCAAAATCCTGCGCCATATTATTTCACAACTCCGATATTCTTGACCGGGAAGAGCGTAAAATACACCCTGCCCATGATATAGCGCGTATCCACGCAGCCGAGGCGCACGTCACGGCTGTCGGTGGAAGCATTGCGGTTGTCACCCATGACGAACACGCTGCCTTTCGGCACTGTGATCTTGCCCTCAAAGTTTTCACGGTCGTGCACGGGGGCATTCACATACGGCTCGTCGAGCGCCTTGCCGTCGACATAGACGACACCGTCGTCAAAGTCGATGTCCACGGTCTGTCCCTCGGTCGCAATGATGCGCTTGACGATGGGCTCATCCATGAGCGTCTGCTTGCGCAGCACAACAATGTCCCCCTGCTTGGGATGATAAAACAGGTTGGAGATGATGACCTTGTCGTTTTGCTCCAGCGTCGGCACCATGGAGTGTCCGACAACGTTGACCATGCGCGCGCCAAACACAAACAGCAGCACGCAGAACACCAGTGCAAAGATGATGCACTGAATCCAGTCATACACTTCGGCGCGGGTATTGGCGCCGTTCGGATTTTTGCTGTCCATTTCTCAATACCTCGGTGTCAAAAATTCGTAAACTACATTATACACGCTCAGACCCGTTTTCGGCAACTAAAATTGTGTGAATTCTTTTCCGGCCGGATCGTAAAAATACCCTGAAAATGCAAAAAAGAGGCCGAAGCCTCTTTTTTTGCAGTATCCACTTAGATAAGCTCTTTGACCTTGGCTCTCTTGCCCACGCGGTCGCGCAGGTAGTACAGCTTGGCTCTGCGAACTTTGCCGCGGCGAACGGTATCGACGGACACGATCGTGGGAGAGTGCACCGGGAAAACCTTCTCGCAGCCGACACCGTAGGAGATGCGGCGGACGGTGATCGTCTCGTTGATGCCGCCGTGCTTCTTGGCGATGATGGTGCCCTCGAAGGCCTGCGTACGCTCACGGTTGCCCTCGTTGACGCGGACAGTGACACGCACGGTGTCGCCGACGCGCATGGCCGGCAGCTCGGGTTTCATGTACTGCGCGGTCAGAGTTTTGATGAGATCCATAATGAAATCCTTCCTTTATCAGACGTTCATACCGGTGGACAGAGCCGGTCTCGGCAGCGGACCGTCGTTATCTTGCGAAACACTGTTTCGCACAAGCCATAAGATGATAGCACATCTTTTCCGCGATTGCAAGTGTTTTCAGCGGAAAATTTGCATATCTTCCGTATAAACCTCCTGCCGGGTAAAGGCCGCAAAATCCGGCGCCAGCTCCGGCGCGAGCTGCTGCAGCGCCGCGACGAGGTGGTCGGGGTTGAGCGTCGGCTCCTGCGCGGAGACGACGGCCTCAACCGTCACGCACGTCTCCTCCGGCCGGATGTGCAGCTCCGAGATCGCGGGCACGATGTCCATCTGCCCCTCCCCGCGTTTGGTCTTGCGGGTAATGACGATGGCGTCGCGCGCATAGAACGCGCTGAGCTTTTGCGCCATTTCGGCGGGCTCTGCATGGTCATATTCATAGCGGCCGGTCACGCGCAGCCACTTGAGCTCACGCACCTTGCGTCCGGCCGGATATGCCTCGAGCGCGCGGATGCCCTCGGGCATGACCGCCGTGAGCCGCTCGGGAAGCGCAGCGAGATCCACGTCCTCACGCAGCTGGAAATCCATGAGCTCACACACGCTCCCTACGCCGACGGACAGCGGCAGCAGGATGGAAATGATCGCGTGGGGGTTAAAGCCCTCGGAGTACTTCAGCGGGCAGTCGGCGCGCAGAAACACGCGCTGCATCGTGCGCATTAGATCGAGGTGCGAGATATAGATCGCGCGGCCGGTCTTTTCAAACCGCAGTCTGAGCTTTTCAGGCATCGCACTTGCCCCCTTCCGTCATGAGTGAGAGCGCACCGCAGCCGGTGCACTGCTTGCGGCAGTCGGGCGAGAGCTCGGCCTTATATGCCTGCTCACGCTCGTGCCACAGGTGTGCGCGGCGCACGCCCATATCCACGATGTCCCACGGCAGGAACTCATCCTTGCCGCGCTCGCGGCAGGCGTAGCGCATCGGATCGACGCCGCAGGCGTCCATGGCAGACATCCAGCGCTCGAACGAGAAATAGTCGCCCCAGGCCTCGAGTTTGCCGCCGCTGCGCCAGACCTCCTCGATCACGTCGGCAATGCGCCGGTCACCGCGCGAGAGCACGGCTTCGACAAAGCTCGTATCCGGATCGTGCCAGTTGTAGGTCACATTCTTGGCCTTGATGTTTTCACGCAGGAGGTTGACCTTGCGTTTGTACTCGTCCATCGTCACCTGCTGCTCCCACTGGAAGGGGCTGTGCGGCTTCGGCACGAAGCAGGACGTGCTGACCGTGATGCGCACGCCGCGCGCCTTGTTCGTCGCGTACATACGCCACGTGTGCAGCACCTGATTGGCCAGCTCCGCGATGCCGAGCACGTCCTCATCCGTCTCCGTCGGCAGACCGAGCATGAAGTAGAGCTTGATGCCGTTCCAGCCGCCCTCGAAGGCGACACGGCAGGAATGGAGCAGATCTTCCTCGCGCACGTTTTTGTTGATCGCATCGCGCAGGCGCTGCGTGCCGGCCTCAGGCGCGAAGGTCAGACCGCCCTTGCGTACCTTCTGCAGACGGCTCATGATATCCATGGAGAAATTGTCCGCGCGCAGCGACGGCAGCGCGAGACTCATGCTGCGCGGCTCACAGTATTCCAGCAGCCCGTCGCACACCTCGTCGAGCGGGCGGTAGTCGCTGCTCGAGAGCGACAGCAGTGTCGCCTCCTGATAGCCGGTGTTTTTGAGCGATTCGATGCCCTGGCGGATGATCGTCTCCGGTTTGCGCGGGCGCACCGGGCGATAGACATACCCCGCCTGACAGAAACGGCAGCCGCGGATGCAGCCGCGAAAGAGCTCCACATTCACGCGGTCGTGCACGATCTCCGTGCTCGGGACGATGGGATCGGTCGGATAATAGCAGGCGTCAAGATCCTGAATGATGCGCTTGGTCACGCGCGCAGGCGCGCCGTGCGTCGGGGTCAGGTCGTGCAGCGTGCCGTCCGGGTTCCAGTGCGGAACGTAAAACGACGGGACGAGCACGCCCTGGATCTTGGCTGCCGCCTCGAGGAACTGCGTCTTGCTCCAGCCGGACTTCCGCGCCTGCCGGAACAGCTCGAGCACCTCGTTATTGACCTCCTCGCCCTCACCGATGATCATGAGATCGAAAAACGGCGCCATCGGCTCGGGGTTGCTGCACGCCGTGCCGCCCGCCATGACCAGCGGCGTCAGCTCCGGACGGTCGGCACTGCGCAGCGGGATGCCGGCGAGGTCGAGCATATTGAGTACGGCGGGATACGCCATCTCATAGCCGAGGGAAAACGCCACGACGTCAAAATCGCTCACGGGGTCGCCGCTCTCAAGTGCGTAGAGCGGGATGCCGGCCTTGCGCATCTCCTGCTCCATATCGCCCCACGGTGCAAACACGCGCTCGCACCAGACGCCGGGCATCTGATTCATTGTGGCATAGAGGATGCGCATGCCGATGTTCGACATGCCGATCTCATAAATATCCGGGAAGCAAAAAGCGAGGCGCAGGTCCACCTCTGCCTTGTCCTTGATGATCTGGCGGTACTCGCCGCCGGTATAGCGCGCGGGCTTCTGCACGCGCGGCAGGATGCGTTCCAATCGCTGATCCATACTACACTCCTACATTTGATAGTAGGAGTATTTTACATCATGTTGTGCGCCTTGGCAAGTCATTCCCGGCTGCAAAAGTGCCAGCCACGCGCCGAACACCCCCGGTGCGAGTCCGAATCCGCGCGCAAACAGTGCCAGGCCGAGCACCATGAGCGCGACCGGCAGCACCAGGCCGAGCACGTCGAGCGTCCGCTCCGCCGCACGCTCCCCCGCCAGAGCCGAGAGCGCGGCATACAGCGCGCGCCCGCCGTCAAGCGGCAGCACCGGCAGCAGATTCACACACGAAAAGAGCAGACTCAGCTCCGCACACACAGTATAGCCAAGCCCGCGCAGAATGCAAAACAGCCCCGCACCGGCGGCCGGGCCTGCCAGCGCCGCCGTGACCGTGCGCAGCGCGCCCTCCGGCGGCGTGCACCGCAGCACAAGACCGCAGCCTTCCATGCGCAGACCGCAGACCTGCGCGCCGCACAAGATCAGCGCCGCGACGTGCCCGAGCTCGTGCACCGTCACGGTCAGCGCCAGACGCGCATACCAGCGCAGCGGCAGCAAAAAATACAGCCCGGAGAGCAGCACGACTGCCCCCGGGCGCACCTCGAGTGAAAAGCGGCGGTGCTTCATGCGGCAAGGTAAAACTCCGGGTTATAATAATACCCGTCGTGCATGAGCTCGAAGTGCAGGTGCGGTCCGGTCGCCTTGCCGGTCGCACCGACGAGCGCGATCGGCTGACCGAGCGTCACCGTCTCACCGGCGCGCACGAGCAGCTTACTGCAGTGACCGTAGAGCGTTGCATAGCCGCCCGCATGACCGAGCTTGACATAGTTGCCGTACCCCTCGCTCTGCCCGGCGGCGAGCACCGTGCCGTCAGCAAAGGCACAGACCGTCGTGCCGGAATTGGCCGCGAAGTCTGTGCCGTAGTGAAATTTGACCTTGTTTTCCAGCGGGTGCAGCCGGTAGCCGAAGCCGGACGAGGTGTAGCCCGCGACCGGAGAGCCGTGCGCAAACGGCAGCTCGCTGACCGCGTAGCTGACGTTCGCCGGGACGGCATAGCCGGAATAGACCGCCTGCGCGTCGAGGAATGCCTCGCGCGCGGCGAAGGCGGCCTGCAGCTCCGGGCTCTGCGTCGGTTCCGGCGTCGGCTCAGGAGTCGGCTGCGGTGTCGGTGTCGGCGTGGGCTCGGGCGCGGGCGTCGCCCATGCGGACATATCCACCTCCGGCAGATACGGCTGCAGCCGCGCATCCTGTTCCCCCACCTGCGCGGTCGAAAACGCGCTGCGAATCTCGGCGAATACGGCGCGGTAATCGTCGTCCGCACCGATGGCCGGAACGAGCACCGCGCGCGCATCCGCAGCAGCCGCCGGTGCGATCATCTTCACCGCTGTCAGCAGCAGAAACACCGCCGCGCAGCCGTAGACCTTCCAGCGTTTCATGCACATCACCCCCGATAACAGAAGTGTATGCAGACAGGCTGGGGGTTAGTACATCATCAACGGAAAGCCGCGTTCACTCAATGCCCTGCTGCTTGCACCAGATGTCCATGACGGTATCCACCGGCAGGAGCTTGACCAGACGCACCTGACGGCGCACAGGGTGACCGAGAATGGAGACGCTCTTTTTCTTCTTGAGATCCTTCATGGCCTGCGCCGCCACCTCATCGGGGCCATACCACTTATCCACGTAGCGGATGAACTCATCATGGTGCGCGACCTGCTGGAACTCCGTCTTGATCCAGCCGGGGCAGACACACATGACATGGATGCCCTGCGGACGCAGCTCACGGCCGAGCGCGCGGGAAAGGCTCAGAACATAGCTCTTGCTCGCGCCGTACACCGCCTGAAACGGCACGGGCTGCCAGGCGGAGTTCGAGCCCATGTTGATGATATTGCTGCCGGAATGCATATACGGCAGGCTCGCGTGGCACATACCCGTGAGTGCGAGCGAGTTGAGCTGTGCGCTCGAGATGAGCTTCTTGCGATCCGCCTCTGCAAACGGGCCGAACACGCCGCAGCCGGCGGCGTTGACCAGCATGCGGATCTCGGGCTGCTCCTGCTCGAGCAGCGCCTGATAGGCGTCGATGCTGCTCAGATCCGAGAGGTCGAGCGCGATCGGCCGGATGGGATTGCGGCACTTGCCGCGCAGCTCCTCGAGCCGCTCTTTTCTGCGGGCGATGACCCAGATCTCGTCATATTCCGCGTCCTTGTCCACAGCGTAGACGAGCTCACGGCCGATGCCGGCAGATGCGCCGGTGATGACAGCAATGTTCATAGTTTCTCCTCCGTTTTTCAATATCGGTGCATCTATCATACCGCCTTTGCACCCGTTGCGCAAGCGTGTGCCGGAAAGAAGCGGTGCAGCCGCCGGAAAAAATCCGGCGGCTGCGTGCATTTTGCGCCGCAGAGCTGGCTCAGCGTTTCCCGCCGTGCTTTCTGGCACGGAAATCCTCGTCGATGCGCTCCTTCCACGCTGCACCCAGCGGCGTACTGCAGCGCACGGCGGACACTGCCTCGCTCAGCACCTCATAGTTGAGCTGCGTGCCCGCGCGGTCGGCGTGGTAGTTGACCGCGCGATCCGCGCCGATGCCGAAGCGCCCCGCCGTCTCGACGGCGTCGATATTCGCGCCGAGGAACAAAAACTCCCAGCCGTGACGCGCCTTTTGCCGTTCGATCATCTGTTTGACCCGTTCGCTGTCATAGCGGCGGCTGGCGTTTTCCATACCGTCGGTCGTGATGACAAAGAGCGTGTGCTCCGGTACATCCTCGGTTCTTGCGTACTTGTGGACATTACCGATGTGGTGGATCGCGCCGCCGATGGCATCGAGCAGCGCCGTGCAGCCGCGCACATAGTAATCCCGCTCCGTCATCGGTGCGATATTCTGCACCGGTACGCGGTCGTGGATGACAACGCTCTCATCGTCGAAGAGCACCGTCGAGATCAGCGCCTCACCGGGTTCTTTTTCCTGCTTTGCGATCATGGCGTTGAACCCGCCGACGGTATCCGCCTCCAGGCCGGACATAGAGCCGCTGCGATCAAGGATGAATACGATCTCCGTCAGGTTCTTTTTCATGCTGCATACCTCCGTATAAAAAATAGGACTGCTTGGCTTTGCCTTACAGTCATATCTTACGACAGTATGCGCTTTGTCCGGTCGCATGGCAGGCGACATTTTCCGGACACGCTGCGTCACGCGCCGATCAGGCTCTGATCAAACGCAAACAGCGCCTCGTTGATCTCAAAAACGTTGTAGTTGCCATGCGCGACGAAAAACTCCACGATGATGTCAAACTTATTCGAATGCGAGAGCGCAAAACCCGCCTTGCGAAGCATATCCTGCAGCTCATTAAGCGGCAGCTCCAGAGCAATGGCAAAGGCGATGACCGTCGGCTTGGAGGGCTTATAGCTCTTATCCGAGCGGATCTTCGAAAAGAGTTTGCGGTCGATGTTCGCCTTTTTGTAGCACTGCGCGTCCGTCATGCCGCGCTCGTCGATCTTGCGCAGGAGCATCTCGGAAAAGCTCTCGTCGAGCTGCTCGAGTGCGTCTTTGAGCGCGCCTGGGTGCTGCACTCCGACGGCGCGCGGCGCCGGCGCTGCATCCGCCTGCATGCACACGGATGCGCCGCAGACCGGATACGCCTCCACGCGGCGCTGACGTGCACCGCGCTCATCCGCACGCGCCGCGGCATAGCGGTCGTCAATATATGCCGTGATGTCCGCAAACAGCTTGCTGCCGATCTGATACGCCTTGCGGTCAAAGATGACGAGGTAGACGGTCATATCGTGCGCAAGCAGGAAATCGCCGATGGCATCGATCGCCGTCCTGAGCGCCAGATCCTTCGGAAATCCGTAGACACCGGAGGCGATGAGCGGAAACGCGACCGACGCGCAGCCGTGCTCCAGCGCGAGCGCAAGCGACGACCGGTAGCAGGCGGCGAGCAGCTCTCGCTCTCCGTGCGCTCCGCCGCACCAGCGCGGCCCGACCGTGTGGATAACGTACCGGCACGGCAGCGCATAGCCCTTCGTGAGCTTCGCGTGCCCGGTCGCGCAGCCGCCGAGCGCTTTGCATTCCGCCAGCAGCTCCGGACCGGCGGCGCGGTGGATGCAGCCGTCCACCCCACCGCCGCCGTCCGAGAGCGAGGCGTTTGCGGCGTTGACGATGGCATCGACCTGCATATGTGTAATGTCGTTTCTGACGATCTGCAGCGGCATGGTATGTCTCCCTTTCGCTCAAAGCGGCATCGCCGTGCGGGCAAGCAGAATGACGACCACAACGGCAAGCGCGAATGCCGCGACGCCGATCAGCACGGCTGTTTTCTTACCCAATCGCTTCTGCGATGCCCGCGCGATCAGCGCGGCGGCGGCCACGCAGACCGCTGCTGCCGCGAGCGCGATGCCCAGCAGCGTCCATAGCCAGGACAGTTCATAAATGATCTGCATACGATCACCTCGCCCTTTCCGCAGAGTTCACAACATTTCCGTCGATCTGGTCACTACCCGACGCCGCATAGCCAGCGCCGATCACCGCATAGACAGGCAGCAGGAAAAACTCATCAAAAAACAAAATATCCAGCGCCATCCACGGCAGCACAACACCGACACACATGAGCAAAAAGGCATTTTTCCGGCAACCGCTCCTACCGCTTGCTCGCTTGAGCGTCATTACCAGCCACGCACACAGCACCGGAAGCCCGATCAGGCCAAACTGGAACACGCCCTGAATGATGGTATTATGCGAAGCCTTCATTCTAAGCGTGACGCTGGTAAAGCCGGAACCGAGCAGCATCAGCACGGGATCGTAGCTAAGGTCATGCAGATACATCCGCCATATTTCCGACCGGTGTGTCGTCAGATCCGAAACATTTGACGCAGCCGAAAAGCGGGACATCACCATATGCAGCAGGTCTTGAACCGCTGCGGACAAAAGCATGACCACAGCCGCGCACGCAACACCTGCAAGGATAGCAATGCCTCTTTTTACATTATCTCTGGTGAGCAGGATCGGAACCCAGACAAGAAACAGACACGCCAAGACGACCACGAAAGATTTCGAGGCTGAGAGCAGCCCGCAGTAGACAAGAACCATCATAACGCCGATCCAGACGATCTGCCGGCTGCGCTGCCGTTCCCTGCTCATAAGCAGCTGGACACCGGCGAGGCAGGCGGTAATATGCGCAGAATAGAAGTTTGGATCACGATAATACCCGGAAAGCCGCGTGATCTTCAGATAGGAATCCACTTTGATGTACTGAGAAATGTTCGGGTACGCCGCGATCTGCCGGGCGGAAAGCGCGGCCATAATGATGCCGCAGGCAAAAAACAGGGTCAGTCTCGAAAAACTGACTGCGCCGGAAAGCCCCTTTGCCACGCACGGGAACAGCAGAAGCATCATGAAAAAGAACAGATAGTGATTCTCAATGGGGTTCGACTGGATCGCCTTTGCGATCAGCGTCGTGACCGCGAGAAATGCCGTCACCAAGATCTGATACAGCGACAGGCGAAAACCGTCTCTCTGCCAATAATACAAGCATGTCACAAGCAATGCAATGGTAAATAACGAGATGCTGCTGCGGTCCATCCGCAAAAGCGGACTCCATGGGAGGAAAAACAGCAGCACGCACATAGCGTCATTTTGAAAACATGACCAAAAATGAAAGGCCAAAAAAGCAACCAAGCAGGCAGCAATCAGCATCTTGCTCCCGCTGATCTGCACAATGCAGAGCAGCAGCGCGATCAAAAGGCAGCCAAACAGCGTACCGGCACCACCAATGCCCGTCATTGCAACACCGCCGTGGTCAAGTTGTGTCTTCATCATAACCGTTGATCAACTCCGAAAATTTACGTTTTGCCGCTGTCACATCAAACGTAACTCCGCCAAGTGCCTCGCGCTGCGTCCGCAGCATCTGCGGTGCATCCAGCAGTCGCCGCAGCCCCTGCGTGATACCCGCTTGCGTGTTGGGGCACACCCAGCCAAAGCCCGTGTCTTTCACCATCTCGACCGCAGATGAGGTCTCGGCCGTTAAAATCGGTGTACCAAGCAAAGCGGACTCATGTATGACCATCGGTGCAGCCTCTGAAAAAGATGGGATCAGGAGCACATCTGCCGCCCGCATATAGCCATATGGATTTTCCATCGCGCCAAGCAAAATGACTGTATCGTCAAGCCCCAGCTCTGTTATGACCTTTTGCGCCTCGGCATACTCCAGACCGTCTCCGATGAGATAGTAACACATCCCGCCGCGCTGTGCCCCCAGTGCGGCCACTGCATGCAGCGCGCGCAGGATCCCCTTTTCGCGCCCGAATCTGGCGACAGTCAGAACATTCAGCCGTCCATGGTCCAAATTGACCGGCTGCGCTTTTGCTAAGCGAACAATCGCCGCATCATTCTGAAAATTCGGAATAACGCACGTTTTGCCTGTAAGCTGCGGATGCGCATTCAAAAACGCGCGCCTGCAGCCGTCGGAGCACGCAACGATCTCGTCAAACCGCTGGTAGAGATCGGCATTATACGCCGAAGCAGCGCGGATATGTCCATAATCGCAGTGAAGATATGTGATCTTCTTTTTCGCATCCACGCAGTTGAGGACAAACGCATTGCACCCGCCATAAAACGTATGTGCAGCCCCGCTGTGCAAAAAAGAGATCGCCGCATCAAACCCCTGTATGCGCTTTTGCAGCAAACAGGCGAGTCGTGTACTAAAGGGCATTCCAAGCACGCGCGTCGTACCTGCCCAAAACGTGCGAAGCAGCCGGTCACGAACCGTCGATACATCGTTTTTCGTCATGCCAAAATAGCGAAACGCACCATCTGCAGCACACACGCGGACATCCGAAGGCACTTCGTTGAGCAGCGCGCCGCCGCGATAAAACAAAAGCAGCGTGATGTCGTAATCGGCATGCAGTGTCTGCAGCAGGTTCAGCAGCGCTTTTTGCACACCGCCGATATGCATATTGTTATTTACGATCAGAATTCGTTTCATGTTTTGCTTCCTCGGTTCGAGACTTCCGGCGCTGGCGTCACAACCGCAAGGCTGCAGCAAGCAGCTTGATGCGCTCGCAAACGCTGAGCCGACACCGAATCTCACTGTAGTATGGACGCCACTGTTTTTCGATCCCGCCCCACGGGTACTTGCGGAGTATCTGCCGTTCACGCGCCGTCGCGCAGCTTTTGCGAACGCCAAAGTATACGCTCAGATACATCCTGAGCTGATACAGCGCAAGCAGCTGTTGATGGCGCCGGTCGTTCATACCCCACCGCTCCATGTAGAGAGAAAGCACAGAAAACATTTCCTGGGAGAGCTTTCTTGAAATATCCCGCACGTCAAAGCTGTGTATTGTGCTGTCTGTGCGGTAATAATAGCTGTACAGGCAATTGGGAATATATAAGATATTTGCCGCCTGTGTCAAGGGGTAAAAAAGCTGCACCTTATCCTCACCGCAATGCACCCCCGCAAGAGATGAATAATCTGTATCGTCTCCAAGAAACAGTTCCCGCCGAAAAGCCTTCAGCCACAGCGAATTCAATTCATCCCCGGAAATGAGCATTTCTTTCATTTGCGAAACGGCAAGCCATTGCTCAGACTCAAAAACATGACCGATCATCTGCGCGCCGCCAGACCCCTCACGGATCACCCGTCCTGCGTAGAGGACCATGTCCGGCGCATTGTTATGAATCACAGTCTGAAGCGTCTGCAGACAATCCGGCATCCACGCATCATCACTGTCCAGGAAAACGAGATAGTCTCCCTGCGCAGCGTCGATGCCCCTTCTTCGGGCGAAAAACTGACCGGTGTTCTTCTGATGAATCACTCGAATTCTTGGATCCTCTTTCGCGTAAGCATCCAAGAGCTCTGCGCTGCCGTCTTCAGAGCCATCGTCAACAATGATCAGTTCCCAATCGGTCACGCCCTGTGCCTGCACCGAAGAAATGCATCTGTGTAAAAATCGGCTCGCATTGTAGGCCGGAACAATCACACTAAATTTCACTGTTCCCCTCCGCGCCTGCTCGATGGTCACACTGTCTCACGTTGTTTGGAAACCTCATACCATTCCTCTTTTTCAGTCATACGAAAATATGTGCGGGGCCGATCAGCCTGTCTGAGGCCCCGCACACGGATCATGTTTGTTTACTTGCCGGTCATCCTGCCCTCTGCATCAAAGTAATGCATTCCGGGCTCGACGCCGTAACTGTTGGCGGGCACCCACATATTTGCGTCCTTGTACATCATGCCGCTGCCGGCGTTGA